>DSTMC04003__coassemble_18495_pt1 | contig 1692 bp, 1 predicted proteins | sample DSTMC04003__metabat2_high_PE_042 | metagenome-assembled genome bin DSTMC04003 | reverse complement strand
GCAACATCAACACGACCCGCGTCTACACCCACACCAGCGGCGCGGAGTACCGCCGGCAGATGGAAAAGCTGGCGCTGCTGTTATAGCTGCGCCATTCACATAGAATTTCAGGCCGCCCCACCGGGACGGCCTGGTTCGGCTGGGAAAACGAACGGCACACCCCTGCGCGGCCCTTGGCTGGCGGGGTGTGCCGGTTTTGTTGGAAGGCGCGCACAACATAACGTGAATACCGTAGTGGATGAGAGCGGAGAATCCCGCAAGAAAGGCCATGGATGCGCGGAATGGTTTAGCCAGATATTCTCGTACCGGTGCCTTGTGCTAGCAGGCGCTTTTCCAAAATGCGTCAAACGCCTTGCGGGAAAGTACGATTTGATGTATAATAGAGCGCATGGAAATGCTAATGTGTTGAGAGACGCAAGCGCACAACAAAATTCACGTTCCGTAGTGGATTTTATTTTGCTCGTTTGGGGGTGGGGGTCACGGCAGCGCCGCGCATCAGTGTGATCGTACCGGTGTACCGGGCGCAGGAGTATCTGGCCGACTGCGTCAACAGCCTTTTGGCGCAGACGTTCCCGGACTTCGAGCTGCTTTTGGTCGACGACGGCAGCCCGGACGAATGCCCCCGCCTCTGCGAGGCCTTCGCGCAAAAGGACAGCCGTATCCGGGTCCTCCACCAGGAAAATCAGGGCGTTTCGGCCGCGCGGAACACCGGCATCGAGGCCGCCCGCGGTGCGTTTCTGGCTTTTGTCGATGCGGACGACTGGGTCGAGCCGGCGTTTTTGCAGCGGCTGTATGCGTGCATCGGGGATGCGCAGATCGCCCTGTGCGGCGTAGCGGACGGTGCGCCCTTTTCCCCGCCCGCGGAGCGGTTTACCCGCAGCGAGATGCGGCTGCGCCCCTCGCGCTATGCGCAGCTGGCTTACACCAATTATGCGATCAACAAGCTGTATCAGCGGGAGCTGCTTCTGCCCACCGGGCCAAGGTTTGACCCGGCCATGCGGCGCGGCGAGGACGCCGCCTTTGTGGCGGCCTGCCTGCAAAAATGCGATGCCCTCGCGGCCTGCCCGGAGCTTTTGTACCACTACCGCGCGAACGGCGATTCGGCCACCCATCGCTTTTACGAGGGCATCTGCCGGGACGAAAGCAAGCTGTGGCAGCTGCAAAAGCCGTTGTTTGCGCCGCAGGAGATGGCGGCAGACGAACGGCTCTGGTACGACCGCTGGGCCTATGGAAAGATCATTGCGGTGCTGCGGTATATTGCCAAGTATGCGCCGAACGCAGCTGTGCGCCGCCAATACATTGCGGAATTTCTGGCCGACGCGGAACGCCATGCGCGGTTCACGCACCTGCCCTCGGGCATCGGCGGGCGCAGCAAGCTGTACGCAGAACTGGCAAAGCACGGCTGGTACGGTGCGCTGGGCGCGTGGCTGAAGCGGTTGGGCTGAAACAACCGGGTACGTTTAAAATAAAAGAGGAGAAATATCACATGGAATTCGATTTCAAGTTGCAGCCTGGACTTTCACTACACAAGCGCGGTCTGCGGACGGACGGCACACCATTAGTCAGCATTATTACGCCATACTATAACGGCGGAAAATATTTTGAGCAAACTTTTAATTCTGTAATGAATCAAACCTTTCCCTGGTTTGAATGGATCATTGTGGACGATGGTAGTACCGAACAAAAAGATTT
>DSTMC04003__coassemble_7952_pt1 | contig 3464 bp, 4 predicted proteins | sample DSTMC04003__metabat2_high_PE_042 | metagenome-assembled genome bin DSTMC04003 | reverse complement strand
GTTTACCCGGCGTTTATGCAGCGCGTGTATCCTCATAAGCGTTGAAAGCAAACACGGGCGCCAAAACCGGCGCCGCAGATACAGAACTAAGGAGGACTTTTCCATGAAATTCACTGTTGACCCGATTTACCTCGCCAGCGCCGCCGACACCATCCGGGCCGCCGCCGGGCTCCGCACCGACGACCTCTGCCGCCGCTACCGCTGAAACGCGCGGGAAAGCGCCGATACAACCACGCCATCCGGCCACAAAAAATAAGGAGAAGATTATCATGAAACTGAACATCCAGCCCCTCTATCTCGCCAGCGCCGCCGCGGCGCTCCAGGCCGCCGCCGGCATCACCGTTCCGGCCGGTTGCCGCTGCGTGCGGGGGTAAGCAGACAATTGGCATGAACAAAGCCCTGTGCCAGGTACTCCAACCTGGCACAGGGCTTTTGCTTTATTTTCGGGGGGCGCTTTACCCCTTCATGCTGTCCGTCAGATTGAGCAGCACGCGGCTCAACTGCAAAATATTCCTGACGTTGGGTTCAGGCTCGCCGCTATCTGCCGTGGCGGCTCGCAGCCAAACGCCATCCAGCTTGGTCAGTGCCAGCAGAGCGCGGCGCATTTCAAGCAGATCCCCAACCGCGATTTTGCCATCCCCGTTAAGGTCTCCGTACACCACAATCACCAGCTCTGCCGGTCCGTCTCCCTGTGCCACAGTTGTCCCGGTGCCAACCAAATCTTCGCCGCTCAGCGGTTCGCCGTCAGCGTTGGTCAGGCGCAGGTCTTCGCCGTGCACGCCAGCCAGCAGCGTTGCTGCGTTGGTCGGTTTTTCCACCGTCATTGCTCCATCCTGGATCGGGTAGACGTCTGATGTGATCTCGCCTCCGGGTTTTCCGGGCGTCGGGGTTGCCGTCGGCGCGGGCGTCGGGGTTGCCGTCGGCGCGGGCGTCGGGGTTGCCGTTGGTGCGGGCGTCGGTACAACTGTGGTTGGGTCGTAGTCGTCAGCAGCCAGGGTGAGGATATCCTCCCCATACAGGTTCAGCGTTTCCCGGTCATAGGCATAGCGCATTTCAACATCCGATACATTGTACTGTGTGTCTGCGCTGCCGCGCGCGCCCACCAAGAAAAGCTGCCCTTGCCGCCCTACCGTCCCGGCATCGCTGTTGGTCACATCGACCAGATAGTTTAGGCCGTCGTCCATCGTACAGATGTTCCACATGTGCGCGCCCTGAGAGTTGCCCGCCTCGCACAGAGTTGTGCCGGTCACAGTGTAGCAGTACAGTTCGTTTTGGAAGTCGCTTTGGTCAAACAAGTACTGGAATGCCTTGCTGTATCCCTCGCAGACCACCTTTGTCGTCGGGTCGCCGTCAAAGACATAAATCAGCTGCCAGGGGTCTCCATAGAGCGTAGCCGTATTGTCGGCGGCATCGTGGTTGTAATCGACCAGCGCGCAGATCTCGTCCTTATAGGCTAACAACTTGTCATAGTCGCCTAACGCCGCATACTTTTCAACAACTTGACGGGCGTTCTCCGCAGCTGTCTTCGCTGCACCGGTGCGGGCCGGGTCTGTCTCGCAACCGCCGGTCACGCCACCGGGAGCATAGTCGGCGGCAACGCAAAGCCGCATTTCAATTTTCGCCGCCGGGGTGACGGTGATGCAGTCCAGCGCATTCACCGAAACGCTCGGTCCAAGGCTGCCTGCCCCGCCGGTTGCCGTCTTGTCGTACCAGTAGAGTTCATAGGGGCAGTCGACGCGCAGCACATCCAGAATTGCGCCCATGCCGCCGTAGCCCAACATATGGTTGATGGCCTCCGCCGCTCCTTCCGCCCAGACCAAATCGCCGTTTTCGTCTGTGTAAAAAATCGTTTCGAGGCCCATGTCGGCCGCCGTCCAGGTTTGCGGTTCTTTTATGCCAAGCTCCGCCAACGTAAAGGTGAACACAGTGTCGGTGCGTTCCCCGGCCGCCACCTGCGCAACAGCTTCTTTCAGTTTTGCATACACGGCAAGATCGAACGAGCTAGTCAGCACGGTTTCCCCATAATTCCCCAGCGGCGCGGCGCTGTCCGCACCGTAAAACACGCGCTGCGCGTACTGGGCAAACAGGTCGTCGCTGTCGGGCAGGTCAAGGTTTGTGACTGTTTCTTCCGGGGCGTTCGCCACCAGAGCAACCGTATCGTCGGCGGCCGCCGTTTCCGGTGTGGCGGCCAGTGCGGGCGCCGCTGGCGCGAACAGAACGAACAGCAGCGTCCCGGCCAGGGCTATCGCCGTCGCTTTTTTCTTCATCCCTTTTTCCTCCTTGCCGGCTTAACGACGCCGGCGGCGTTTCGGTTTTACCGCCATCCCGATCACCAGCGCTGCAACCGCCACAACCGCCACGACCGCCAGCACGACCAAAGCTACCGGAAGGCCGGCTGTTTCAGCCGCGCCGTCCCCTGCCGCCGGGGCGCCACCCTTGGAGGGAACCGGCGTTGTCGCAGGCTGCCCGCCGAGAACCTCCTGCGTGCGGTCAACCGTCTCGGTCTCGCCGCTGGGAACGACCTGAATGCGCTCGCCGTCCGGCGTTGTCGTGAAGTAAGGCGTCGGCGCGGGGGCTTCGCTTTCTCCGCCTTCATCTGCCTGCTGCGGCTCTCCGGCCGCCTCATTGCCAGCGCCGGTAGCGGCGCTGGCGTCCCCCTGTGCCGGAGTAGGCGTAGCGGCAGCGGCTTCAAAGTCGCTTTCTTCGCCTTCCTCCACAAGCACCGGAGCGGGTGTTTCCACCGGTACGGTCTCGCCCGTCACCGTCACGCTGTCAACATCAAAAGAACTGTCGAGGGCAACGACGCTCCCGGCCGCATCGATGGCCGAAACGTCGGTTTCGGTGCAGGTCATCGGTGCGCCTTCGGCAGCGGCGGAGGCCTGCAGCGTCACGGTCGCCATCTCGCCGCCAACCGCCAGCGGCGAACCACCGCCTGCGCCGTCAAGGTACAGCAGCACCAGTTGACCGTCCTGATAGGAATAGGACAGTTCGCCAATCGAGATGCCCTCCCCTGCGCGCGCCTCGGTGAAGACATAGCCTTCGCCAATGTCAAAGGTAAACGCAGCCGCGGCCGGGTCGGCGTCCGCCGCCGTGCACTGGATGCTCAGCGTCACACTGTCGCCGGTGGCGATCTCACTTTGCTGCGGCACCGCGGCAAATTGGGCGCTCTCGCCCGCCGCGGCCGCAGGCAGCGCCGCCGCAGCCAGCAGCGCCGCGGCCGCCAGGGCGGCCAGCATTTGTTTGGATCGTTTCATGGGGTCCTCCTGTTTTTTTGTTGGGGTGCAGCTGATAAACCAAACGCGCTGGGCTTTTTCAGCCGCGTCCCGGGGAAGTTGCCTTGCGTTTCATCTTGGGCTTTCGCCCTGTGGGGCGCTTTACCCCGCGGCCCGTATCAGTCTAGCATCGTAGCCTTTATGCCGAGCAGGACACGGCGCATCTGCAGCATGTCGGTCGTCTGCGGCTTT
>DSTMC04003__coassemble_7865_pt1 | contig 3499 bp, 3 predicted proteins | sample DSTMC04003__metabat2_high_PE_042 | metagenome-assembled genome bin DSTMC04003 | reverse complement strand
TTGCTGCTTTTTTCAATTCTCTTCCTGTACAAGATGTTTGACAAACCTACAATTTCAAGGCGAAACAATCCCTCCGTCCTCGCTGCGCTCGGCCACCTCCCTTTGACAAGGGAGGCTAAAACCGCCCCCTTACTGCCGTCTCCGCCGCCACACAACCAGCGCCGCAACCCCCAGGCCGGACACCGCCAGCAAACCGCCCCACAAAACGGGCGTGCTGGCATCGCCGGTGGCCGGTATGGCGGCCGCCGCCTGCCCGCTTGCCGGGGTGGGCTCCGGCTGGCCCCAGGCGCCGTTGGCAATGGCCTCGCCGATCTCCGGGTGTTCGCTCTGCGGCGGAGCGGGGGCGGGTTCGGGCTGCTCCAGCAGCGCGTAATAGCTGTTGTGCGCGGTGGTAAAGGCGATCTCCTCCCCGTTCACCGCCGCGTCCATCTGCGTGGGCACGCCGTCCGGGCTGACGTAATACACCGCCGGGCGCGCATAGGCCCCGCCCAGCGAAAACGCCACCGTAACCGCCCCGCTCAGCTCATAGCGGCTGCCGTCGCTGTCCAGAAAATACAGGTCATAGGCGCGGACGTCCGTCCCCTTGCCCGCCAGGCAGGCCGCGACCCAATCGTACACTTCGCCGTCCAGCGGCTCGGCCACAAACAGCAGGCCGTCCGGCAGGGTCTCGCCGCTGGCCGTGACCGTCGTGCCGTCCGGCAGCGTGACCTCGGCGCGGCCGTCCGCCACAGCGGCGGGGTAGCCGGGCACGGTCAGGCTCAGCGTAAGCTGGCTTTCGGCGGCATGCGCGCCCAGCGGGCACAGCGCCGCCAGTAGCAGCACGGCAAGGCACACGGTCCATTTTTTCAACATTGTAAGCGTCATTTTATTGCACATCCTGCAGTTCAGCCTTAAAGGTCAGCGTTGTCGCATACTCACCGGCCACCACGTTCGCCCATGTTTCACTGGGGATATGTACGGTCAGCGGGTAGGAAACGCTCCCTTCCGCCCGGACTTCCTCCCAGTCCCACGCGGCCCCCGCAAATTCGCTCCCGTCACACCGCAGCTCAAAATCAAACGTATTGCCGGGGTCTTTTACATCCGTAAACGGCATCTGCTCCACCGTCACAGATACCTGCTGTTTTGTCCCGATATCCCCTTCCACGGCCAGGTCGCCGATGTCCGTATCGACTTTTCCAAATGGGATGCTGACTTCCCCGCTGGCCTGCATGGGGATCGTCATAATATAATGCGCCTCCATGCTGGTGGTCAGCTTCAGGTTGGACTGCTGCGCAGGGGTATCCCCTGCCCCGGTTTCATCGGCATAAACCGGGATCGCCGCGGTCATGACCAGCGCCGCCGCCAGCGCCGCAGCGCCCGCTTTTTTCAGTTCTTTTTTCATGTTCTGCAACTCCTTTTCTCCGGGACTTTCCCTGTCTCCGGTTGCATGCTTTCGGAATGATTATTGGCTTACGATAGAAGCCTCATAGGTAATCTGCCCGCTGTACGTTCCCGCCGGGACATCCCCCAGCGCAGTGAAGTACAAAGGCGCCGTCAGCGAAGTCGAACCCATGGTAAAGCCGGTTTGCCTGCGCGCGGGGCGCAGGCGCCGCAGGCGCGGCGGACGCCGCCGGGGCTTCCGCCCCGTTTTGGGCGGGCGCGGGGTCCGGCGCGGGGTCCGCGCTTTCGCTGGTGGCCATGCCGGGCGCGCCGCCCTCCCCCGCCGCGCCCGCGGCCAGCGCCGCCTGCGGGCCGGGCGCAAGCAGCATGGCGCCGCACAGCAACAGGCTAACAAATTGTTTTTTCACACGCATTCCCACTTTTATCCTTTCTTAAAATTCCCCGCCGCCGGGCAGCAAAAAGGACGCCCCGCACCCACGGGAACCCCGTGGGCGCAGCGCGCCCCAAAAAATGGCGGTGGTATAAAGTTTTTTACAGCAAAAAAGGACAGACTTATCCTGTCTGTCTGGAGTATATGCGGCGCGGCACTGCCTGTCAAGCCCCCTTTTGTATAAAAAATGGGAGCTCACCTGCGCCCGCAGCCGTTTGCGTAACCGGCACACCCAAACCACCCGCACCGGGTTCTCAAGTATACCGCTTCCATTTTACAGGAAACCGCCGCAAAAATCAACCTTTCGCAGAAAAAAACATACCCCCGCCCGCAGAAAAAAACATACCCCCGCCGCACCGCAACCGTCACACCCCCGGTTCGCGCCGGACCCGCAATTTGCATTGTAGGGCGGGCGTTCACGCCCGCCGCACAAACCACAGGCAGCCGCCCCGGGGGGCCCCGTCAAAACGCGCCCCCTTCCGTCAACGGCATTTCAAGGCAAAACAATCCCTCCGTCCTCGCTTCGCTCGGCCACCTCCCTTTGACAAGGGAGGCTAAAACCAACCCCGCCGCCGCAAACCGGGCCGATATGGAATCGGCCCCTACATGGGTTTGCGGCGCGACAAGGTTGCGGTTTCCCGGCTGGCCGCGGGTCTTCCGTTGATCGTAGGGGCGGGATTCATCCCGCCCCCGGGCGTTTGCGCCACCGCGGGGTGCGGCGGGGTGATGGCACCCCGCCCTACGGTCGTCCGGTTGGTTGCGGCCATCCCGGGCGACCGCAACGCCCGCCCCCGTTCGTAGGGGCGGATTCCATATCCGCCCGCGAACGTTCCCGCCGCCGCAAGGTTTGCGGGACGATGCGAGCATCGTCCCCTACAGAGGTTTGTCATAACGCATGGCCGCGGCCATCCCGGTCGGCCCAAAACATAAAATTTATTCGTAGGGGCGGGATTTATCCCGCCCGCGGGCGTTTGCACCGCCGCAGGCCCCGGCGGGGTGAGGGCACCCCGCCCTACGGTCGTCCGGTTGGTTGCGGCCATCCCGGGCGACCGCAACGCCCGCCCCCGTTCGTAGGGGCGGATTCCATATCCGCCCGCGAACGTTCCCGCCGCCGCAAGGTTTGCGGGACGATGCGAGCATCGTCCCCTACAGAGGTTTGTCATAACGCATGGCCGCGGCCATCCCGGTCGGCCCAAAACATAAAATTTATTCGTAGGGGCGGGATTCATCCCGCCCGCACCCCTCGCGCCGCCGCAAACACCCGCGGGAGGGCCATGGCCCTCCCCTACCAACCACAGGCAGGCGCAGGCCCCCGGTTCGCGCCGCGCCTAAACCGCGCACCGAACAGGCCCCCTTGTCAAAGGGGGCGAGAGCGGAGGTCGGGGGATTGCCCCGCCCCCAAATGCAGCCCCCGGGGGCCCCGCCAAAACGCGCGCTCCCTTCCGCCAACGGCATTTCGCGGCGAAACAATCCCTCCGTCCTCGCTTCGCTCGGCCACCTCCCTTTGACAAGGGAGGCTAAAACTGCCCCCACCGCCGCAAACCGGGCCGATATGGAATCGGCCCCTACACGGGTTTGTCATAGCGCATGGCCGCGGCCATCCCGGTCGGCCGCAACACCACCGGGGTTGTGCTGCCCCGGCCGTCTTTTGCCGTATCATTCTACCATTCCGCCGCGCGGCATGCTATA
>DSTMC04003__coassemble_5430_pt1 | contig 4902 bp, 3 predicted proteins | sample DSTMC04003__metabat2_high_PE_042 | metagenome-assembled genome bin DSTMC04003 | reverse complement strand
AGCGGGGTCAGCGTTTCGATGTCGATGGCGTGCAGTTTGTCCACGACCTCGCTGGGCACGGCCGGGTTCTGGTAGGCTTCGACCGTGTCAAAGTCGAGCTGCAGCGCCGTGCGGCGGCCGGGGGCCTGGGCTTCCAGGCCGCGCAGCACGGTGTGGGCGCGCTTGATGACCGCGTCGGGCAGGCCGGCCAGCTTGGCGACCTCGATGCCGTAGCTGTCGTCCGCCGGGCCGGCGACGATGCGGCGCAGGAAGGTGATGTCCTCGCCGCGCTTTTTGACGGCGATGTTGTAGTTTTTCACCCCGGCCACGTCCTTGTCCATGCCGGTCAGCTCGTGGTAATGGGTGGCGAACAGCGTTTTGCAGCCGATGTTGTCGCAGATGTATTCTACCACGGCGCGGGCGATGCTCATGCCGTCAAACGTCGAGGTGCCGCGGCCGATCTCGTCCAGGATGACCAGGCTGCGGCGGGTGGCGTTTTGCAAAATTTCCGCCACCTCGGTCATCTCAACCATGAAGGTGGACTGCCCGGCGGCGAGGTCGTCCGAAGCGCCGACGCGGGTGAAGATCGCGTCCACAACGCCGACATGGCACTGCGCCGCGGGCACAAAGCTGCCGATCTGCGCCATCAGCGCAATGAGGGCGTTCTGGCGCATATAGGTCGATTTACCGGCCATGTTGGGGCCGGTGATGATGAGCATGCGGTTTTCGCCCTCGTCAAGCGTTGTGTCGTTGGGCACGAACAGGCTGCCCTTGAGCATCTGCTCGATGACCGGGTGGCGGCCTTCGGCAATGTCGAGCACGTCGCTGTCGTCGACGGTCGGCTTGGTATAGTTGTTCTGCACGGCAGCTTCGGCAAAGGCGGCGAGCACATCGAGCTGGGCGACGGCCGAGGCCGTGCGCTGCAGCCGCAAGATCTGCGCGGCAATGGCGCTGAGCAGGTCGGCAAACAGCTGGTGCTCCAGCACGAGCAGCCGTTCGTTGGCGCCCAGAATTTTATTTTCAAGCTCCTTGAGTTCGGGCGTGATGTAGCGCTCGCCGGTCGTCAGCGTCTGTTTGCGCGTGAAGGTGTCCGGCACGCTGCCGACATAGCTGCGGCTGACCTCGATATAGTAGCCGAAAACCTTGTTGAAGCCGATCTTGAGCTTGGGGATGCCGGTCTCCTCGCGCAGCTTGGCCTCCATCTGCGAAAGCACGCCCTTGCCGCCGTGCATGATGTCGCGCAGTTCGTCGACTTCGGCGTTGTACCCGGCGCGGATGGCGCCGCCGTCCTTGAGGTTGGCGGGCGGGTCGTCGACCAGGGCGCGGGTGATGTTGTCAAGGATGTCGGCCAGCGGGTCGATGGCGTCGGCCAGCTGTGTCAGCAGCGGGGCGTCGGCCGCCGCGGCCTGCGCCTTGACGGCGGGCAGCTGCAGGCAGGTATCGCCCAGCGCCTTGACCTCGCGCGGGGTGGCGGAACCGTACAGGATGCGGGTGGTCAGGCGCTCGATGTCAAAGACGTGGGAGAGCGCGTCCTTGAGTTCGGCGCGGCCGACATTGGCGTTGTACAGCGCTTCGACAGCGCCGAGCCGGGCGTTGATGGCCGCCGGATCGACGAGCGGCTGTTCGATCCAGGAGCGCAGCATGCGCTTGCCCATCGAGGTCTCGGTCTTGTCCAGCACCCAGAGCAGCGTGCCGCGCTTTTCCCGCCCACGCATCGTCTCGGTCAGCTCAAGGTTGGCGCGCGTGACCGGCGACAGGCGCATGTACTGGGCGTCGGCATAGTTCTGCACGGCCTTGATGCGCTCGATGCCGTGCTTCTGCGTCTCTTTCAGATAGCCGAGCAGCGCGCCGAACGCCGGGGCGGCAAAGCCGTCGGCCGCAAAACCGGCCGACGCGCGCCAGTCGGGGCCGAACTGCGCCTGCAGGGCTTCCTCGATGACGGCGGGCTTGTAGCAGGCGTCCTCCCGCAGTTCGACGAGGGCGTTCGTGTGCTGTTTGATGTAGTTGGTCAGGTCCTTGAGGTCGAGAACGGCCGGGTTGATCAGAATTTCGCTGGGGGCGAAGCGGCACAGCTCGGCAATCAGCGCGCCGCCCATCTTGTCGGCGTCCAGCTCGGTCGCATAGGCTTCGCCGGTCGAGATATCGGCAAAGCAGACGCCCGCTTTCCAGCGGCTGCGCGTGCGCTTGGCACAGATCGAACAGAGGTAGTTGTTCTTGTCCTCGGCGAGCATGCTCGATTCGATGACGGTGCCGGGCGTGACGACGCGGATGATGTCCCGCCGAACAAGCCCCTTGGCGAGCGCGGGGTCCTCCATCTGCTCGCAGATGGCGACCTTGTAGCCCTTGGCGATGAGCCGGGCGACGTAAATTTCATACGAGTGGAACGGCACGCCGCACATGGGGGCGCGCTCCTCCCCGCCGCAGGCCTTGCCGGTCAGCGTCAGCTCCAGCTCGCGCGAGGCGGTGAGGGCGTCGTCGTAGAACATCTCGTAGAAATCGCCCACGCGGTAGAACAAAATCTCGTTGGGGTGCTGCTTCTTGATCTCAAAATACTGCTGCATCATGGGCGATACAGTTTGTCCGGCCATGGTTCACGCTCCCAAAACACAAAGTTTAGAAATTAGGAATGAGGAATTTTCCCGCGGGTAAGCCCTGCGATGTCCCCGTTTACAGAATTTTCGGACTTTTATCCGAAACCTGCCCGGCGCTGCCCGCCCCGCCAATTCCTAATTCCTAATTTCTAATTCCTCATTTCCAAATGTTTCTCAGTGGCATCCGCCGCAGGTGGCGCAGCTGCCGGTGCAGCCGCCGGCCGGCGGGTTGACCGTCATGGGGTCGCCGCCGTTCATGGCGGTGTTGATGATCGCGTCGATGTGGCTGATGAGCGCTTCGCACTCGCTCTTGGCGGTGTTGTAGCGCACCATGCCCTCGCTGGACATGATCTGGGTGTACAGGTCGTTGACACGCTGGTTGAGCTCGGCCGTGCGGGCGGAGTCCGGTTCCTTCTTGGACGTCTCGTTGTTGAGGTCGAGCCGCGCGAGGTTGAACTCCCCGATCAGGTTCTGCAGTTCTTCGTCCATATCGTTCTGGCGGCGCGCCGCGTCCAGCTCCAGGTAGCGGGCGTCAGTCTGCAGCGCGACGGCGGCTTTTTTGAAAAGATCGATGCAATCCATGTTGTGTATCTCCTTTTTGTACTATTTTAATTTTATATTCCAATTTGTTAATAACGCAGCACAAAGTAAATCACATACACCCAGCCCAGCAGCCCGTGGAAGATGGCCCAGCCCACCGACTCCCAGGTGGTGTAGCTGATGACCATAGCCAGGGCGCTGCCGAAGGTGATGCCGCTCTTGACGGTTTTTTGTACGATGGTCTGGTTCTTTTCTTCCATGGCGGTGCTCCTTTTGCCTCAGGCCAGCGTGCCGACGAGCATGGCGGCGCGCGCAGCGGTCAGTTTGACCTGCGCCCACTGGCCGATGAGGCTTTCGTCAGCCGGGAATTCGACGACAAGGTTGTTGTCCAGCCGCCCGTTGACAGTGCCCGGCGTGCGGCCCGCGGCCTCGACAAGCACGCGCACGGTCTGGCCGACAAGGGCGGCCACGGCGGCGTGGGAGTATTTTTCCTGCACGGCCAGCAGCCGCTCCATGCGGGCGGTCTTTTCGGCGCGCGGGGTGGGGTCGTCCATTTGGGCGGCCGGGGTACCCTCGCGCTTGGAATAGATGAAGGTGAACAGCTGCATATAGCCGACCGATTCGACCAGGTCGAGCGTGGCCTGAAAGTCTTCTTCGGTCTCGCCGGGGAAGCCGACGATGATATCGCTCGAGAAGGTCACGCCGGGGATCTTTGCCCGCGCGTAGTCGATGAGTTCCCGGTACTGCGCGGCGGTGTAGCGGCGGTTCATCTGTTTTAGCAATCGGTCGCTGCCGGACTGCACCGGCAGGTGGATATGCTTGCACAGGTGCGCCTGCGCGGCGATGGTGTCGATGAGCTTGCGGCTCGCGTCTTTGGGGTGGCTGGTCATGAAGCGGATCTGATAGTCCCCGGGCACGGCGCAGAGCAGGTTGAGCAGGTCGGCAAAGTCGATGGGCGCGGCCAGGCCCTTGCCGTAGCTGTTGACGTTCTGGCCCAGCAGTGTGATCTCCTTGTACCCGGCCGCGACAAGGCCCCTGAACTCGGCCAGGATATCGGCCGGTTCGCGGCTGCGCTCCCGCCCGCGGACATAGGGCACGATGCAGTAGGTGCAGAAATTGTCGCACCCGTACATGATGGGCAGCCAGGCGCGGAAGCCCGAATCCCGCCGGATGGGCAGCTCCTCGACGACCGCATTGCGGGCGCGGGGTTCTTCCAGGTAACGTTTGCCGCGGCGGAAACGCTCGGCCAGCATGGCGGGCAGGCGGTCGATGCCGTCGACGCCGAACACAAGGTCGACATACGGGTAGCTGCGGCGCAGCTTTTCGACAATGTGCGGCTGCTGGGCCATGCAGCCGCAGACGCCGATGACGAGTTTGGGATTTTTTTCCTTGAGCTGCTTGAGCGCGCCGACGTTGCCGAACACGCGCTGCTCGGCATGTTCGCGCACGGCGCAGGTGTTGAACAGGATGAGGTCGGCCTGCTCGAGCGTATCGGTCAGGCCGAAGCCGACATCCTGCAGAACGCCGCGGATCTTTTCGCCGTCGTTGACGTTCTGCTGGCAGCCGAAGCTGTGGACGTAGGCCATGGGCGGCGCGTCCGGGTAAACGGATGCGATGACGGCGGCGGCCGCCGCATCGTGGGTATAGGTCAGCTTTTCCAAAATAGCCCCTCCGGGTGCAGTTTTGACAAATGGGCACACGCCCAGATATACTGTTATAGTATACAGCAACGCCGGAAAATGCACAAGATGCCCGCCGCGCAAAATTTGGCGCAGCGAAACCGCAGCCCGCC
>DSTMC04003__coassemble_5353_pt1 | contig 4962 bp, 3 predicted proteins | sample DSTMC04003__metabat2_high_PE_042 | metagenome-assembled genome bin DSTMC04003 | reverse complement strand
AGCGGGCCGGCGGTGGCGGCGGGATCGGCGGCAAAAAAGCCGATGTCGCCCGCGAGCATTTTCAGCAGCGCCGGGGCGGCGAACACCGTGACCGTGCAAAGGCAGACGACGGCGGCCGCCACCAGCAGCGTGCGCAGCGCCGTGCGGCGCCTGCGGCGGATGGCGCGCAGCGCCGGGCGGGGCGCGGGCGGCGTTTCCGGTTTGCGCTGCGGTTCAGCCAGGCCCGCCTTTTGGCATGCGAGGGCCAGGATGCGCTGCTTTTGTTCCGCCGTCAGCGGGGCCTGCGCGGTGGGCAGGGTATCGAGCTGGCGGGCGAGGTTTTCCTGCGGGGTGCGTTTCATGTCTGTGCGGCCTCCTTCCCTGGGGTGGCGGGGCGGCCCATGCGGGCCAGATATTGCTGCTTGAGTTTGGCGCGCCCGCGGGACAGGCGCACGTTGACGGCGTGCTCGTTCATGGACAGCGCCCGGGCAATGTCGCGGCTGGATTCCATCAGATAGTAACGCCGCAGAAAGATCTCGTGGTCCGGTTCCGGCAGCGCGGCGACAAGCTCGGCGATGCAGTCCTCGCCGTCGCTGGCGCGGGGCGTTAGCATAAAGTCGCTGGCGATGTCCTCGTCAAGCGGTTCGCTGGGGCGGCGCTTGAGGCTGCGCCAGCGGCTGATGGCCTTGTTGCGGGCGGTCAGCGCCAGCCAGCCGTACAGCGGGCGGTTTTGGGCGGCCAGCTCGTCCGCATGCCGCCAGGCGGCGACAAGCACATCGGCCACACATTCCTCGGCATCCTCGGGGTTCTGCGGCAGGACCCGCCGCACGATGGCGTGGAGCAGCGCGCCGTATTCCTCCAGCAGTGCGGCGAGACCGGCCTGCGGGTCGCCCGAAAGCTGTGCGAGGATGGTTTTATCGTCTGTTCGGGGCACGAGGGTCCCTCCTTTGGTTGTATTCAGGCTGTGTTCCGCGGGAGCCTTTCACCCGTTAAGACGCCGGGGCGGCGGGAAATGTCACAGGAGACGGAGGAAATTTTGCTGAAAAGCGCAAAAGCTCCCGGCCAAAACAGCCGGGAGCTGGCAGAGAGCTTTGGGTGCGCGCTGCGCGTGCGGGGTGTTTTTACAGTTCGGGCACAACCTCGATCGCGCCGTGGTTGCGCACGGTGAGAACGTGGCAGCTGCCCGCGCCAAAAACGCCGTCAATGGCGGCGCGGTAAGTATCCAGCAGATCAAGCGGTACGAACGCCTGGATGGTGCCCGCAAAGCCGCCGCCCTGCAGCCGCCAGGCGCCGCGGCCTTCCAGCACGCTCTGGCTGATGGCCAGCGCCAGCGGCACGCCCTGCTGCTGCGGGGCGTGGATGCTGTAAGCGTTCTGGTTATACTCAAAGCTGGAATGGCCGCCCGCGATGATCAGGCGCAGGAAGGCGTCGAACTCGTCGCGCTCGACCGCCTCGCGCAGCGCGACGGCGCGGCGGCATTCATTATAAAAGTGGATAGCGCGCAGCACGGCGCGGTCGCCGGTTTTGGCGCGCACAGCAGGGATGGCGGCGAGGAAGTCCTGCTCGTCAACTTCGCGCAGGACCTTTTTGCCAAAACACGCGGCCACGCTCTCCATCTCGCGGCGGATGGCGGCGTAGTCGTCGGTCAAATCGGCATGGCTGCCCTTGGTGTCGCTGATGCACAGCGCATAGCCCTTGGCGGCCAGATCAAAGGCGACCTTTTCGACCACCGGGGCCGCGGGGTCCTTGAAGTCGATGGAAATGGCGCTGCCGACCGCGCAGGCCGTCTGGTCCAGCAGGCCGGACGGCTTGCCGAAAAAGACGTTTTCCGCATACTGGCCGATCTTGGCGATCTCGACCTGGGAGAACTTTTCAAAGTCGCCGCCGTTATACTCGCTGCGGAAGATGGCGCCGAGGCAGACCTCGAACGCCGCCGAGGACGACAAACCCGAACCGCGCAGCACATGGCTGGTGGAGTAGGCGTCGAAACCGCCGAGTTTGCCGCCGCGCTGCGCGAACCCGGCCGCAACGCCGCGGATGAGCGAAGCGCTGTGCTCGGATTCTTCCGGCTGCGGGGTCAGGACCGAAAGGTCGATGTCGTCGATCTTGCCGAAGCCGTGCGAGATGAGCCGCACGCAGTTGTCATCGTTTTTGGCGACGACGGCGAGGATGTCCAGGTCGACCGCCGCGGCCATGACGACGCCGTTGTTGTGGTCGGTGTGGTTGCCGCCGATCTCGGTGCGGCCGGGGGCGCTGTACAGGCGGACCTCGCGCCCGGCGCCGAAGTGGCGCTCAAAGCCTTCGATGGTCTGCAGGTAGCGCGCGCGCTGGGCCGGGACCTGCGCGGCCGTGTAAAGTTCGGTCAGGGCGGCGTCATAAGCGCCCGCCTGGATCTGCTGTTTGAGCTGCGTTGTTGTTGCCATAGTGGTCAATGCCTCCGTGATGGTCGCGCCGCTTTGGTCACGATGCACAAAAAAACGCCTGCATTTTTGGCGTTTTCCCGGCCGGACCCTCCATTTATAATTTTAGTATAACAAATTTTACCGGCAAGTAAACAGATTTTTTACGGGAAAACATGGACTTTTGATGAATCAGTTGGTATAATAGAGAAAATGTGCCGCCAAAGTCCTGCGGCAAAATTTTAACGGGGGCGCTGGCATGGCTGAGCTGCAGAAACAATCGTATAAACAGAGCTACACGGACAACGTGGAGCTTTCCATCTTCAATTGCGGGCATGAGTTCTGCCGCCCCGGGCACACCTGGGGCCCCGGCGTGCGCGACCATTATCTGATCCACCTGGTGGTGGCCGGGCGCGGCGTGTACCAGGTGGGCGGGGCGGCGTTCAGCCTGCAGGAAGGCGACCTGTTCCTGGCCAAGCCGAACCAGCTGATCACCTATGCGGCCGACGAAGCCGACCCGTGGGAGTATTACTGGGTGGGGTTCAACGGCGCCTGCGCCAACAAGCTCGTGCAGCAGACGCCGTTCACCGACCAGCACCCGATCTACCACTGCAAGGACCCGCAGAGCGCGCGGGAAGCGCTGTACAACATTTATCTGGCGCGCGGGACAGAGCCGCAGTGCGAAGCGCAGATGACCGGGCACCTGTACCTGTTCATGGCGCAGCTGATGAAGGAAGCGCGCGATTCGATGCCGAACCCGGCGTCCTCCTCGAGCCAGTATGTACTTTCGGCCATCAAGTTCATCCAGTTCAACTATTCGCACGATATTTCGGTGGACGACATCGCCAAGGCGGTGGGGGTCAGCCGCAGCCACCTGTACCGCGTGTTTGTCGCCAACATGGGGCAGAGCCCCATCGACTACCTGACCGGCTACCGCATCAGCGAGGCGTGCTCGCTGCTGAAAAACACCAAGCTGTCCATTGCCGAGATCGCGGTCTCGGTCGGGTTCTTTGACCAGTTTTATTTTTCGCGCGTGTTCAAAAAGGTCAAGGGCGTGCCGCCCAGCAAGTATCTGGCCGCGCTGGAAAAGGACCCGCAGCTGTAAAGCGGCCGCCGCGCTTTTGCTTTCCGCTCAACATTTTTGACTGCCATACCGGGGCGCCGCGGGCCGCGCGGCGCCTTGTTTTGCGTATGGCGCAACGAAAGGTTTTGTTATGTCTGACACTGTATTTACCAAAAACCAGCTGCTGCCCCTGACCATTGAAAGCCTTGCCAGCGACGGGTCCGGCGTTGGCCGCGCCGCGGGCGGCATGGCCGTGTTCGTGCCGGGCAGCGCGCCCGGCGATGTGCTGGAGGTGCGTATCGTCAAGGCGCTCAAGACCTATGCCTACGGGCGCATCGAGCGCATCGTGGCCCCCGGCCCCGGCCGCCAGGAACCGGACTGCCCCGTGTGCGGCCCCTGCGGCGGGTGCAGCCTGCGGCATTTGACCTATGAGGCGGAACTGGCCGCCAAAACCGGCTTTGTGCGCGACGCTTTCGCCCGGCTGGGCGGGCTGGCTGTGCCGGTGGCCCCGGCGCTGGCCGCCCCGCTGGCGCAGGGCTACCGCAACAAGGTGCAGCTGCCGGTCGGCCGCCGGGCGGACGGGCGCATCGTGACCGGGTTTTATGCCGGGCGCAGCCACCGTATTATCGAAACGCCGGCCTGTAAACTACAGCCGGGCTGGATGAACGCGCTGGCCGCGCGGGCCTGCGCGCTGTTTGAGCAGTACGGCGCGCAGCCGTATGACGAACAGACGCACACCGGCCTTGTGCGCCATTTGTACATGCGCCAGGGCTGGCACAGCGGGCAGCGGCTGCTGTGCTTTGTGCTCAACGGCCGCACACTGCCGCACGAAAGCGAGCTGTGCGCGGCTTTGCAGAAAGAGTTCGATTTGACGACGGTACTCGTCAACCGCAACACGGCGCGCACCAACGTCATTCTGGGGCCGGACACGCGCACGGTGCTGGGGCCCGGCGTCATTGCGGACACGCTGGCCGGTGTGCCGCTCACGATGGGCGTGCACGAATTTTACCAGGTCAACACGCCTGCAGCCGAGGTCTTGTACGCCAAAGCGCGGGAGTTTGCCGCGCTGCAGCCCGGGGATTTTCTGCTGGACCTGTACTGCGGCATGGGGACGATCGGGCTTTCGATGCTGCCGGACTGCCGCAGGCTTGTGGGCGTGGAGGTGGTGCCGCAGGCCGTGGACGCCGCCAAGGCCACCGCCGCGCGCCTGGGGCTGGGTGAAGAGCGGGCCGCGTTTTTCTGCCTGGACGCCGGGGCCGCCGCGGCGCGCTTTGCGGCCGAAGGGCAGCGCCCGGATGTGATCGTGGTGGACCCGCCGCGCAAGGGCTGCGACGCAGCCACGCTGGCGGCCCTTGTGCAGATGGCGCCGCGGACCATCGTGATGGTGAGCTGCAACCCCGCCACCGCCGCGCGCGACACCCGCACCCTGGCCGACGCCGGCTACCGCCCCGAAGCCGTCCAGCCGGTCGATTTGTTCCCGCGGACAAAACATTGTGAGACGGTTGTACTTTTGTCCAAACT
>DSTMC04003__coassemble_3916_pt1 | contig 6534 bp, 6 predicted proteins | sample DSTMC04003__metabat2_high_PE_042 | metagenome-assembled genome bin DSTMC04003 | reverse complement strand
CTGCTGGGCTGGCTGGGCTGGGCGGCGCTGATCTACAGCTATTACCGCATTTTCAGCCGCAACATCCCCAAGCGTGCGGCGGAGAACCGCTGGTTCCTGGCGCAGCGCTATGCGGTGCAGCAGCGTTTTGCCAGCGCGCGGACCCGGTTTGCACAGCGCAAGGTCTACCGCTATTTCCGCTGCCCGCGCTGCCGCCAGCAGCTGCGGGTGCCGCGCGGGCGCGGGCGCATTTCGATCACCTGCCCCAAATGCGGGACCAGTTTTATTAAAAAGAGCTGAACCAGGCCGGAAAGGTTGACGCCGCGTGTTTGGATATGTTACGATTTACCGCAAGGGACTGGACGACGCGGCCATGGACCGCTACCAGGCCTATTACTGCGGGCTGTGCCGCCGCCTGGGGGCCTATGGGCTGGCCGCGCGGATGGCGCTTTCGTATGATATGACCTTTGCGGCGCTGCTGCTGAGCGCGTTGTATGACCCGCCGACGCAGTTTTCCGCCGGGCGGTGCGCGCCGCACCCGCTGAAACCCCGCCCGCGCGCGGACAACCGCTGCCTTGACTATGCGGCGGACATGACGGTGCTGCTGGCGTATTATAATTACCTTGACGACTGGCAGGACGACGGGCGCGGCCTCAGCCGCCGCGCCGCCGAGCAGCTGGCCCCGCACCTGCCCGCACTGCAGCGGCGCTGGCCGCGCCAGTGCGCGGCCGTGCGCGCGCGGCTGGACGAGCTGAACGCGCTGGAAGCGGGCGGCCAGGCCAGCCTGGACGAACTTTGCAGCTGCTTTGGCGCGCTGCTGGGCGCGGTGCTGCAGGCAAACGCAGACGATATCTGGGCCGCGCCGCTTGACCGCATGGGCCGCGGGCTGGGCGGGTTCATCTACCTGATGGACGCCTATGACGACCTGGAAAAAGACCGGCGGCGCGGGCGGTTCAACGCCCTGGCCGCAACGGCGCAGGCGTTCAAAGACGACAAAGCGGGCTATGAGGCGCGCTGCCATGAGCTGCTGACCCAGCAGATGGCGCTGTGCGCCGAAAACTTTGAACTGCTGCCGATTTTGAAAGACACGCCCGAAGGGCAGCTTTTGCACAACACGATCTACGCCGGCGTGTGGTGCAGGTACGCGCTGCTGAAAGCCGCGCGCGGCAGACACGCCAAACCAAGGAAGGGGACGCAAGACGAATGACCGACCCGTACAGCGTATTGGGCATCCAGCCCGGGGCGGACGAGGAGACCATCAAGAAGGCCTACCGGCAGAAATGCAAGCAGTACCACCCCGACCTGCACCCCAACGACCCCACCTGTGAGGACAAGTTCAAGGAAGTGCAGGCCGCCTACAGCGAGGTCATGCGCCAGCGCGCAGGCGGCGGCCGCCCGGGCTACGGCGCGCAGGGCGGGGCTTCGTCCGGCGCGGGCGGGTATGGCGGCTACAGCAGCCAGGGCCGCGGCTACCAGGACCCGTTCGGGTTTGGTTTCGGGTTTGACCCGTTCGGCTTCGGCGGCTTTGAGACGCGCAGCAACGCAGGCCCCGAAAGCCCCGAGATGCAGGCCGCCAACAACTATATCCGCAACGGCTATTACCACGAAGCGATGAATGTGCTTGGCGGCATTCCCACCGCGCAGCGCACGGCGCGCTGGCACTATTACGCGGCGCTGGCCAATTCCGGTTTGGGCAACAACATCCGCGCCCAGGCCGAGGCACGCACCGCGGTGGAGATGGAGCCGAACAACTTTGAGTACCAGCGCCTGCTGGACCGGCTGCAGAATTCCAGCCGCACCTATACCAGTTACCAGCAGGCGTACACCCAGCCGGGTTCGCGCATGCAGCAGGGCAACTTCTGCCTGCAGGCGTGGATGTACCTGATGCTGTGCAACCTGTGCAGCATCTGCTGCTGCGGGCGCGGCGGGTTCTTTATCTGCTGATGCCTGCGCCGCAAATAGAACAGCGGGCCGCCTTTTTCGGGCGGCCCGCTTATTTTTCTGCGGTTTACAGTTTTACTTCGTTCGGTTCGGGTTCGCCGTTTGCAAAGTGGGCGACGGCCTCAAAGACGCTTTGGACCATGCTGGCGACGTTGACATCGGTGTAGAAGGCGGTGTGCGGGCTGACGATCACGTTGGGGTAGCTGCGCAGCAGCGCCAGTTCGCGGTTGGGCAGCGGCTCGCCGCAGCGGTTGTAGTAGCAGATGCCCGCCTCATCCTCCACCACGTCGACCGCGGCGCCGCCGACCTTGCCGGATTCCAGCCCCGCGACGAGGGCGTCCGGCTCGATGAGGGTCCCGCGGGCGGTGTTGACGAGGATAACGCCGTCCTTCATTTTGGCGATGGCCGCCGCATCGATGAGGTGGCAGTTGTCCGGCGTGGCGTTGAGATGCAGCGTGATGACGTCGCTTTCGGCGTACAGCGTATCCAGGCTGACGTATTCGGCCGGGACGCCCGCTTCCGGCTGCGGGTAGAGGTCGTAGGCGAGCAGGCGGCAGCCGAACCCGGCCAGATGGCGCAGCACGGTACGGCCGATCTTGCCCGCGCCGATGACGCCGACCGTGCAGTTGGAAAGGTCGCGCCCCATTTTGCCCTGCAGCGAATAGTCCTGCGCGGCGGCGCGCAGCATGATCTGGTTCATTTTGCGCGTGGCCATCAGCATGAGCATGATGGTATAGTTGGCGACGCCCTCGGGCGGGTAATGGCTGTGCGACACGCGCAGGCCCAGCCGCTTGGCTGCGTCGAGCGGGATGTGGTCGTAGCCGATGCTGCGGCAGGGCAGGTATTTGACCCCCATTTGGGCGAAGGCTTCGAGGTATTCCGGCGTCATCGCGCAGGGGTTGGTGCTGACGGCGTCGCACCCCTGCGCCAAGCGCAGGTTGCCCGGGTTGGGGGCGTCGACGGTCCAGGCGTAGTCGATGCCGGTTTTCCGGCGCAGCTGCTCGCAGTAGTCAAGCTCGTCATACGGGCGCAGCGTGTAGAAAAAGATCTTCATCAGAAAGCCTCCCGGCAGCGGTAGCCGAACGTCTCGTCAAGCCAGTCGATGCACAGTGGCATCCAAGCGATGTTGCGGCGGATCGGGTAGTTGACCTCGTGTGTGCAGAGGCTACTGCCGTGCGCGCCGTGCGGGAACAGGTGCAGCTCATACGGCACCCCGGCCGCCTGCAGGCTGGAGGCGAGCAGCAGCGAGTTCTGCGTTGGCACCAGCTCGTCTTCAACCGTGTGCCAGATGAAGAAGGGCGGCAGGCCGGGGCGGACCTGGTTTTCCAGGCTGAAATGCGCGTGCAGGGCCGCGTCGTCCCCCGCCAGGGTATCGATGGAGCCCGCGTGCGCATAGGGCCCCGCCGTGATAACCGGGTAACTGAGGATGACGGCGTTGGGTTGGGCGTCGGCAATCGTTTCGCCCGGCTGCAGGCCGAGGTCAGCTTCGACATCGGCGGCGAGCATCGCCGTCGATGCGGCCAGGTGCCCGCCCGCCGAAAAGCCGCAGATGGCGACGCGGGCCGGGTCGACCCGCAGTTCGGCGGCGTGGCGGCGCAGGTGCAGCAGCGCCCCGGCGGCGTCGCGTAGCGGGATAAAGTGCAGCGGCGCTTTGTCCGGCGTGTCGGCAACGTTGTAGGTCAGCAGAAAAACGTTATACCCGGCCGCAAAAAACTGCGCGGCGACTGGGTCGCCCTCGCGGTCGGCCACATGGCAGTAGCCGCCGCCGGGCACGACCAGCACCGCGGGGCGGGTGTTGTAGCCGGGCATGGATTCGGTCTCATCGCGCAGCCAGCCGCGCAGCGTCGCGCCGCCAGGCAGGGTCGTTTCATACAGTTTCATCGTCTTCTCCTTTGCCGTGGGCCGGGCCGCACGGCCCGGCCGGTTGATTTTCGCGGATGTATTCTTCCAGAATATCGGCGGCGAGGCGCACGAGCTGCGGGCAGGGCCGCTTTTTGTAATATTCGGCCGTGCGCGCGCTGGCCACGGGGCTGCCTTCCGCCCGCTTGAGGCCGAGCAGCTCGCGGCAGACGATGCTGCCGCCGCCGTTGCGGGCTTTGTAGCGCGCGGCCAGCTCCTGCACGCGGGCGTAGGTGGCAGTTTTGCCCGCCGGGTCGGTGTTGCCGTAGAGCGCGCCGAGCACGAGCACAACGCCGCCAAACGCGCCGCAGACTTCCCGCAGGCGGCCCACCCCGGCCCCGAAACCGGAAGCCAGGCGCAGCACCTGTTCTTCGCTCATGCCGAGCTCCGGGGCAAAGGCCACCGCCACCGACTGCGCGCAGTTGAACCCCTGCATAAAGGCCGCATAGGCCCTGTCGCCATGGATGGACATGGGGCAATCCTCCTTTTTGGGCTGTTGCATTTTTCTTTAGCATACCGCAAACGGTGGCGTTTGAAAAGGGGCGCGGCCCGCTTTTTGCCGCCGCTTTTTGAATTTTTTGTAAAAAGGCCGCCATCCCCTTGCACTTTGGGGCGGATGGTGCTAAACTAACTTTAGCACTTTAAGCATGAGAGTGCTAAAACATAGAATTTCAGATGAAAACGAGGTCATGACCCTATGGCAATGCGTCAATTCAAGGCCGAGAGCAAAAAGCTGCTGGACCTGATGATCAACTCTATTTATACGAACAAGGAGATCTTTCTGCGCGAGCTGATCTCCAACGCTTCGGACGCCTGCGACAAGCTGTATTTCAAATCCCTGACCGACACTTCGATCGGCGTCAGCAAAGAGGACCTGCACATCCACATCGCCGCGGACAAGGACACCCGCACGCTGACCGTTTCGGACAACGGCATCGGCATGACCAAAGAGGAGCTGGAGAAAAACCTGGGCACCATCGCCAAGTCCGGCAGCCTCGACTTCAAGCAGGAGAACCAGAGCGACAACATCGACATCATCGGCCAGTTCGGCGTCGGTTTCTACTCGGCGTTCATGGTCGCGGCCAAGGTGACGGTCATCTCCCGCGCGCTGGGCAGCGGCGAAGCCTGGCAGTGGGAGTCCAAGGGCGTTGAGGGCTACACCCTGACCCCGGCTGAAAAAGAGGATGTCGGCACCGAGGTCATCATGGTGCTGAAGGAAGACGCCGACAACGAGGATTACAGCCAGTATCTGGAAGAGTACACGCTGGCCGGGCTCGTGAAGAAATACAGCGACTATGTGCGGTATCCCATCACGATGTGCCGCGAGAAGAGCCGCCAGAAACCGAAGCCCGAGGACGCAGGCGACGATTACAAGCCCGAGTACGAGACTTACACCGAGCTGGAGACGCTCAACAGCATGGTGCCGATCTGGAAGCGGGACAAAAAGGACGTCAAGGAAGAAGACTACAACGAGTTCTACAAGAACCGCTTTACCGATTTCACCGACCCGCTGCGCGTCATCACCTCCCGCACCGAGGGCACCGCGACCTATACGGCGCTTTTGTTCGTGCCCGGGCGCACGCCGTATGACTACTACACCAAGGAATACGAGAAGGGCCTGGCGCTGTACGCCTCCGGCGTGCTCATCATGGAAAAATGCGCCGACCTGCTGCCCGACTATTTCAGCTTTATCAAGGGCGTTGTGGACAGCGAAGACCTGAGTTTGAACATCAGCCGCGAAACGCTGCAGAAGGACAGCCAGCTGCGCCTGATCCGCAACAGCCTGGAAAAGAAGATCAAGAACGAGCTGCACGCGATGCTCGTCAACGACCGCGAGAAGTACGAGACGTTCTGGAAGGCGTTCGGCCGCCAGATCAAGTTCGGCATCTACGGCGACTACGGCATGCACAAGGACCTGCTGGCCGACCTGCTGATGTTCTGGTCCGCCAAAGAGCAGAAGTATATCACGCTGGACGAGTACATCGAAAAGATGCCCGAGGACCAGAAGTGCATCTACTATGCCGCGGGCGACGAAGCCGCGCGCCTGGGCAAGCTGCCCAACGCCCAGCTGGTGCTGAGCAAGGGGTACGACCTGCTGCTGTGCACCGAGGACGTGGATGAGTTCTGCCTGCAGATCATGCGCGACTATAAGGAGAAGGAGTTCAAGAACGTGAACTCCGGCGATTTGGGCCTTGCCACCGAGGAGGAAAAGAAAGCCGCCGAGGAAGCCGCCGAGGAAAACAAGGAGCTGTTCGAGGCGATCAAGGCCGCGCTTTCCGGCAAGATCAAGGAAGTCAAGGCCAACCCGACGCTGCAGGACCACCCGGTCAGCCTTTCGAGCGAAGGCGGGCTTTCGATGGAGATGGAAAAGGTGCTGCGCAAAATGCCCGGCAACGAGGCCGGCATGGAGAGCACCAAGGTGCTGGAGCTCAACCCCAACCACCCGGTGTTTGCCGCGCTGCAGCAGGCCCAGAAGGACGGCGACGCCGACAAGGTGAACAAGTACAGTGAGCTGCTGTATGACCAGGCGCTGCTGATCGAGGGGCTGCCGCTGGAAGACCCCGTGGCCTATGCGCAGCTGGTGTGCGAACTGATGAAATAAGCGGCCGTTTCAACAAAGCAAACAGGACCGTTCCCTGCCCGTTTCAGCGGGCGGGGAGCGGTCCTGTTTTTGTGGGGGCATTTGTGAAACATTAGTCAAGCCCCGGCGAAGAA
>DSTMC04003__coassemble_3560_pt1 | contig 7160 bp, 7 predicted proteins | sample DSTMC04003__metabat2_high_PE_042 | metagenome-assembled genome bin DSTMC04003 | reverse complement strand
CCTCGGCTTCGGGCGGGGTGTCCAGCACGGCGGAGAGCGCGCGCTCGCCGTCGTTGACAAAGAGCTCGGCGCAGTCTTTGTCCAGGATCAGGCGCAGCGTCAGCACGCCGTCTTTGGGCGCGGCCTTGATGTGCCGGGTGTGGGGCGCGTCGCGGCGGCTGCCGCCGTGGCTGCGGTCGAAGGCCAGCTCGCCGCGGTCGAGGTCGCAGCGGATCTCGTTGTACAGGGCTTCGTCTTCGGCAAAGCGCAGCGTGAAACGGCGGCAGGCCGGGCTGGCGGCGGCGTCCACCCGCACGGTCAGGTCCAGGCTGCGGCCGTGGATGCCCGGCAGCGCGGCGCGGCCCTCCACCGTCACGCCGGTCAGCGCGGTCTTTTCGCGCCACAGCGTTTCGATCTCCCGCACGGGGTTCTGGTACAGGCGGCCGTCCTTCACATGCAGCTCGCGCGGCAGCGTCATGCGGCCGAACCACGGTTTTTCGCACGCGGCCGGGTTGACCGGCGCGGTGGCCCAGCTCTGCATCCAGGCCACCAGGATGCGGCGGCCGTCGGGGGAAAGCGTTGTCTGCGGGGCGTAAAAATCGAGCCCGTAGTCGACCGCCTGCACGCTCTGGCGGGCAAAGGCGTGGGTGGCGGGGTCGTAGCGGCCCAGCAGGGCCATCGTGTTGTCCCCGGCGTGGAACTCGCCGTCGGCGGTGGCGCGCATCTCCTGCGGGCTGACGAGCAGCACCTGCACGCCGTCCAGCGCGAAGAAGTCCGGGCATTCCCACATTTTGCCCAGCGCGCCGCGGCTGGCGTCCAGCACGGTCACATATTGCCAGTTGTGGCCGTCCGGGCTTTCGAACAGCAGGATGCTGCCCTGCTCGGTTTTGTGGCGGGACGCCGCCACGCAGTAGTATGTTCCGTTTTCGGCCCAGATCTTCGGGTCGCGGAAATCGGCGGCGCAGAAGCCCTCCGGCAGCATGCTGGCGGGGATGACCGGGTTGGCGGCGTCCTTGGCGAAATCGCGGCCGTCGCCCACGGCCACGCACTGGGCCTGCAGCTCCTTGTGGCCGGTGGCGGCGGGCTGCACGCCGGTGTACAGCAGCAGCAGCTCGCCGTCCGGCAGCGGGATGGCGCTGCCGGAAAAGCACCCGGCCGCGTCGGCGGCGGTGTCCGGCGCGAGGGCGCAGGGCAGATAGTCCCAGTGCAGCAGGTCGGCGCTGGCGGCGTGGCCCCAGTGCATGGGGCCCCAGACCGTGTTGTAGGGGTGGTACTGGTAAAACAGGTGGTAGCGGCCGCCGTAATAGCTAAAGCCGTTGGGGTCGTTCATCCACCCGACAACGGGCGACAGGTGAAAGGCCGGGCGGCTGGCCGCCGGGATGCGGGCGGCCTCCTTGCGCTCAAATTCGCGGGCGGTCTCCAGTTTGGAAAGATAGCGCGGCATAAGGGATTCCTCGCTTTTTTGGTTTTTTCTTTTGGTTAATCCCCCAAAGGGCAGCGCCCCGCAGGGCGCCGGCCATGGCTGCAAAGGGGGTTATTCGGCGGTTTCGGCCGTGGCGGGGGCGGCGCTTTCCTGCGCGCCCGCGGTCTCGGCATAGCGGTCATAGGCGCTCTGGTAGGCTTCCAGCAGCTTGTCCATGCCGTAGCTGTTGAGGTTTTCCTTATAGGCGGCCCAGGTCTCGTCGGTGATGCCGCCGTCGCGCAGCCAGGCAGCCTCCTGCTCGGCCACAAAGCCCTCAAAGTCGACACGGTACAGGGCGGTGTCGACGCTGGAGAGCGTGGCCAGGTAGATGATGGTATGTCCGTATCCGAATACATCGCCTTACTTGTGATGCACTTATGCGACGATGCTAGCGGAGAAATTGATTGACGAAAAGTGAAAGGCCCGGAGGGATTTCCCCACGGGGCCTTGTTATACCCATCATAGTTTCAGTATGCCGAAGATCACAAACATAAATATAACAAGTGTTTCCAACCAGATCAAGCTGGCAGCATGCCATTCCCATACGGCACCGACCCGGTCGGCCTCGCAGGCGCGAGCGACCCGCACCTCACCGGGCAGCCAGAGGAACGCGACGAACGCGGCCATCGCGACCAATACCAGTGTGGTGGGCATGAGTCCGCACTCCACCAACGTGATGCCCAATAGCCCCACGACGATCGCCGCATTTCCACCGATCCGCAGCCGGGATGCCGTTCCACCTCCATGACGGTTACGGGACAGCAACGCAAGTGCCAGCGTCACCGCGGCGAACACGATGGCGGCCGCAACAACGGGCCACGAGTCAGCCACTACGGCGGACGACGACAGACCCACGTAATTCGTGCCCGAACGCACCGCGTCGGCGGAAAGCAGGCCATCCCTCACCTGCACGTAAAGAATCGTCCTGCCCAATCCAGTGCCGAGCATACGGGAGATTCCACTGATGAGCAATACCATCGACGTCAGGAAGACCCATCTGATCCGGTTGAAGAACAGGCCGATGAAGAACATGAGGAAACCGGGGGCGAGGGACAAGGCAAACAAGCTGGCGATCACTCCCGTGACGTTGAAATCGTAAGAGCTCCAGCCCAGCAGGCCAGCCCACCACGGGTCATACGATACGCTCCCGCTTGATACGGTCCACCACGCCTGCAACGCCATGTCCGCGCCTGACAGCACGGCGATCAGCAGCAGACGCCACAATACGGATCGGAAGGAGAACACCCTTCCTTCACCGTCCTTTGTCGTGGTCGCCATGGCGGAGCCGAACAACGGCAGGAACCCCATGCCATGAAGACGGCTTGCTTTTTGACTGGTATTCATTCGATTGCCCCCTTGAACAGTGTCACCAATGGCCGGAATTTTCATAAGATTGTGTGCCACACCACAAGGGTGATGATGTTGAGCGCGGTGCCGAGAAGCGCCCATCTGACGGCCATCTTGCCGATGTAGCGGTTCTTCTTCCGCCAGCGTAGCCATAAGAAGAGCAGGCCAAAAAGATTGAACCAGTATCCGACGATGACCCATACGATCCGGTCGAATACGGTGGGAACGGGAAGACGCAGCCCGGGGTCGAACTCTATCGACTCATACTTCATATTCATCGCCTCCTTGTACGGGCACCTCAAAACATATTCTGCTATTTTTCTATTTTACCACATAATGATGTCCTTTTCAATGGATTCCATGTGAACGTCCGGCCCATCCAACGCGGTTGGACGCTCCGTATAATGGTGGATAAGGCTGCTCAGCCGGAACCCTATGGAAAGGACGAAAAATGAATCACGTGAAAGGCAGCAAAGGCGGGCTTGCGGCGTTTATCGCCGTGGCGGGCCTGACGGGAATCCTGACCGGATGCGGCGGGCCGTCCCTCAGCGGGCACACCTATTACAGTGTCTCCGCCATCGACGGCGATGAGACCTCCATCAGCTTCGATGGCGATACATGGCGCATGGCCGGGGACGACAACTGGTACTCGGGCACATGAAATCAGGCCAAGAACGGCAGCATCACCTTGGACGAATCCCATGGCGAGATCATCACCCTGAACCCCATCGAGGGCAGCGACGGATACGATAGCCTTCTTCCTCATACGAAAAATCTACCGGCTGCCCCGCATTACGCATCAGATACTCATGGAATTGGGGCATATCACGGCCATAGCTGGTCAGGGGCAGCCCCGCTGCGATGGTCACGCTACACTCGCGGAGCGCGCCGCGGGCTTTGAGTTCTTTGGCGATGGCGGCCAGCGTCAGCAGGTAGTAGTTGTCGTTGGCAGTTTTGTCCCGCTGGATGGGCTGCCGCCCGCTGCCGCAAACAAAAAAACACCCGCCGAACGTGAGCACATTCTGGCGGGTGTAGGGTTCACGGTCACCGAAAGGTGTAATGCCAGCCGGGAAGGAACAGTTTCGGGTTTTGATGGCGTAAAAGCCGTGGTCGATACCGATAATCATGGAATGCCTCGCTTTCTTTGATTTGTATATATTCGTATCTACCCCACCCGGCTTCCTGCCAGATGCCGGAGGCGATGTAGATGGTGCGGAACATCGAAGCCTGGTTGATAAAGTCGATGCTGGTGCCGAAGATCAGGTTGATGAGACCGCCCGAGGGGCTCAAAAAGATGCGCAGCATGCCGCAGATGATCATGGTGGAGATAAAGTGCGGCGCGTACAGCACGGTCTGCACCACGCGCTTGAGCTTCTGGAAGCGCAGCTGGTTGAGCGCCAGCGCCAGGATGATCGGCACCGGGAAGCTCCACAGCAGGCTGTACAGGCTGATGAGCACCGTGTTGACGATCATGCGGCCGCAGTTGGGCGAGGAGAAGAACCGCTCGAACCATTCGAGCCCGACCCACTCGCTGCCCCAGATGCCGCGGCTGGCCTTGAAATCGCGGAAGGCGATCTGGATGCCGTACATGGGGCCGTACTTGTACACAATGGTGATAATGACCGGGATCAGCAGCAGAAGATACAGCTGCCAGTTTTCTTTCAGCCGCGTTTTCAGCGGCTTGCGGTGCACGAGGGCCGGGTCTTTGCCCGGTTTTGCCTTGGCGGCCGCCGGAGCGTTGCTCATGCGATCTCCTCCTTTATAAAGCAGTGCGGGGTCAGGGTGCATCCGATCCATCAAAAGCGCCGGGGATTTTCGGGAAGCACCCCAGGGACGGACAAGCGCGCAAGCGGTTCGTTGTGTTCGTGAATCGTTTCACGCTTTCTGTGAAATCAAAATACCACGTCTCGCCCCGTTCGTCAATAGAAAAACTTCAAAAATTTGCGTTTGCGCCGCGGTTTTGTCGGGTTGCACAAAGTAGCTCCGCCCGATTCAGCAATTTCAACAAGGGCGCGGCGGAGGTTCCGGCGCGAAAATGCGCGGTAGCGTTTCATGAAAAACGAAAATATTTTCATGAATTCTATTTACATTTCACGAGGAACGTGCTACAATAACAGCAAACCCAGCCAGGCGCGCCGCCGCCCGTTATCCCGCGCCCCGTATAAGGGCGCGGCGGCCGCGCCGCACGTTTTCCAAAGGAGGTTCCCCATGCGCAGCAAACAGGCCGCCACCATGAGCGACGTCGCCCGCGAGGCCGGGGTGGCCCTGGGCACCGTGTCCAAGGTCATCAACGGCCAGCCGGTGGGCGAGCCGTACCGCTTAAAGGTGGAAGCCGCCGTCAAAAAGCTGGATTACCAGGTCAACCCCAGCGCCAAGGCACTCAAAAGCAGCCGCAGCGGCTTTATCGCGCTCATCATCCCCGACACCACCACCCCGTTTTTCGCGCTGCTGACCCAGTACATCAACCTGGCGCTGGAAAAGCGCGGCTATAAAATGATGCTCTGCTTCACCGGGCGCGACAGCGACCGCGAGCAGGAGTTTATCCGCATGGTGCGCCGCAACCAGGCTGACGGCATCATCGCCCTGACCTACACGCCCGATCTTCAGATCCCGGCCGGTATCCCGTTTGTCACGATCGACCGCTTTTTCAGCGTCGATGTGCCCTGCATCGCGTCGGACAACTTCGGCGGCGGCCGCCTGGCCGCGCAGAAGCTGGCCGAACTGGGCTGCAAGCGGCTGGCCTGCCTGCGCATCGGCTCCTCGCTGATCAACGAACCGAGCAAGCGCAAGGACGGCTTTGTCAGCGGCTGCATGGAGCTGGGCCTGCCGTTCGAGGTCTGCAACCTGCCGGACGGTTCGCCGCTGTCGGCGTTTGAGGTGTTCTTAAAAAAGAACATCCTGTACGCCGGCCAGCCGCTGGACGGGCTGTTCTGCGGCAACGACCTGCTGGCCTGGCAGGTCGTCGGGCTGCTGCGGCGGCTCGGCCTGCGCGTGCCGGAGGATATACAGGTCATCGGCTTTGACGGCATCCGCATGTTTGGCGACCAGGACTTTATCTGTTCCACCATCGTGCAGCCGACCGCCGACATTGCCGAGACCGCCGTCAGCATGGTGCTCTCGAACGATTTCACCGGCCTGCCGCCGCTCATCTGCCTGCCGGTACGCTACCAGCCCGGCGGCACCACGCGGGACAGCGCCCCGCAGCCGCAGGCCTGACCGCCGCCCACACCCCACCAAACCACAGGAGGGACCCGTTTATGTTGGATGTTGTCGCTTTAGGCGAACTGCTCATCGACTTTGCCCCCATCTCCACCGACGCCGCAGGCTACCCCGCGCTGCAGGCCCAGCCGGGCGGCGCGCCGGGCAACTTTTTGGCCGCGCTGCAGAAATACGGCTGCCGGACCGCGCTGCTCGGCAAAGTGGGGGCGGACAGTTTCGGCCGGCTGCTGGTGCGCACGGCGGCCGAAAAAGGCATCGAGACGCGCGGCGTCGTGGCCGACCCGGCCGTGTTCACAACGCTGGCCTTTGTGACGCTGGACGCCACCGGCAACCGGGAGTTCAGCTTTGCGCGCAAGCCCGGCGCCGACACCTGCCTGACGCCGGAGGAGGTGGACAAAGCCCTCATCGACGAAGCGCGGGTGTTCCATTTCGGGACCTTGAGCCTGACCGGCGAGCCCGTCCGCGCGGCCACGCAGCAGGCCGTGGCCTACGCGAAGGAAAAAGGCAAGCTCATCAGCTTTGACCCCAACCTGCGCAAACCGCTGTGGGAAAGCGAGGCCGACGCCAAACAGCAGATCGAATGGGGGCTGCGCCAGGCCGACGTCGTCAAGATCAGCGACGAGGAGATCGACTTTTTGTGGGGTCTTGCGCCCGAAGCGGGCGCGCAGAAGCTGCTGGCCGAATACGGCGTACAGCTGGTCTATGCGACGCTGGGCCCCAAGGGCTGCTTTACCGCCAACGCCGGGGCCAGCGCCGCGGTGGAAAGCCCGGCGGGCATCCGCGTCGTCGACACGACCGGCGCGGGCGATATCTTCGGCGGCAGCGCAATGAGCCAGCTGCTGCCCTGCCTGAAAGCCGGGCGCACCCCGGCGGAGCTGACCGCCGGGGAACTGCGCGCCATCACCCGCTTTGCGTGCTGCGCCGCCAGCCTTTCCACCCAGACCCACGGCGGCATCAACAGCGTGCCCGACGAAGCCGCCGTGCGGGGCATTCTGTAACGCAGGATTTTTTGTGCGTGTATTCCGGCGCAGCACCGCTCCACGTCCGTTGCATGTGCTTTGGTGTTAATACGGAATTCTGTGTGATTGCAATATTGAAAAATTTAAAGCCCAGCTGTAAAGCTGGGCTTTATTGGGTGATTCCAGCGCCTTGC
>DSTMC04003__coassemble_3225_pt1 | contig 7847 bp, 7 predicted proteins | sample DSTMC04003__metabat2_high_PE_042 | metagenome-assembled genome bin DSTMC04003 | reverse complement strand
AGCCGCACACCTGGCAGTAGTCGCTCTTGGTGTTGAGCTCGGCGTACATGATGTTCTCGTAGATGAACTGCATGACGCGGATGACGGCCGCGAGGTTATCCTGCATGTTGGGCACTTCGACATAGCTGATCGCGCCGCCCGGGGAGAGCTTCTGGAAGTCCGCCTCGAACTTGAGCTTGGTGAAAGCGTCGATCTGCTCCGACACATGCACATGGTAGGAGTTGGTGATATAGTTGCGGTCGGTCACGCCCGGGATGATGCCGAAGCGCTTCTGCAGGCACTTGGCGAACTTGTAGGTCGTGGATTCCAGCGGCGTGCCGTAGAGGCTGAAGTCGATGTTGGATTCCGCCTTCCACTTGGCGCAGGCGTCGTTCATGTGCTGCATGACCTGCAGCGCGAACGGCTTGGCGGCCGGGTCGGTGTGGCTCTTGCCGGTCATATACTTGCAGCATTCGTACAGGCCCGCGTAGCCCAGGCTGATGGTGGAGTAGCCGCCGTACAGCAGCTTGTCGATCGGCTCGCCTTTCTGCAGGCGGGCCAGCGCGCCGTACTGCCACAGGATGGGCGCGGCGTCGGACAGGGTGCCCTTGAGGCGGTTGTGGCGGCACATGAGCGCAGTATGGCACAGGTCGAGCCGCTCGTCAAAAATTTTCCAGAAGCGGTCAAAATCGCCGCCGGAGGACAGCGCCACATCGACCAGGTTGATGGTGACGACGCCCTGGTTGAAGCGGCCGTAGTATTTCGGCTTGCCGTCATAGTTTTTGGCGTTGGCGACATTGTCCCAGCCGTTGCCGCTGCGGTCCGGCGTGAGGAAGCTACGGCAGCCCATGCAGGTGTACACGTCGCCGTGGCCTTCAGTCTCGCCCTTGGAGAGCTTATACTCCCGCATCTTCTTTTCGCTGATATAGTCCGGCACCATGCGCTTGGCGGTGCACTTGGCGGCCAGCTTGGTCAGGTAGAAATAGGGCGTGCCTTCGCGGATGTTATCCTCCTCCAGCACATAGATCAGCTTGGGGAACGCCGGGGTGATCCACACGCCGGCTTCGTTCTTGACGCCCTCGTAGCGCTGGCGCAGCATCTCCTCGATGATGATGGCAAGGTCGGCCTTGAGGCGCTGGTTCTCGCCCGCTTCACCCAGGTACATGAACACCGTGATGAACGGCGCCTGGCCGTTGGTGGTCATGAGGGTGACGACCTGGTACTGGATGGTCTGCACGCCGCGCTTGATCTCCTCGCGCAGGCGGGCTTCGGCGATCTTGGCGATCTTCTCCTCGCCGGGTTCGATGCCGAGCTCTTTCATCTCGGCTTCGACGTCGCGGCGGATCTTTTTGCGGCTGATGTCCACAAACGGCGCGAGATGGGTCAGGCTGATGCTCTGGCCGCCGTACTGGTTGGACGCGACCTGCGCAATGATCTGGGTGGCGATGTTGCAGGCCGTGGAGAAGGAATGGGGCTTTTCGATCAGCGTGCCGGAGATGACGGTGCCGTTCTGCAGCATGTCGTCCAGGTTGACGAGGTCGCAGTTGTGCATGTGCTGGGCAAAGTAGTCGGCGTCATGGAAGTGGATGATGCCCTCCTCGTGCGCCTTGACGACCTCGGCCGGCAGCAGCATGCGCATGGTCAGGTCCTTGGAGACCTCGCCCGCCATATAGTCGCGCTGGACCGAGTTGACGGTGGGGTTCTTGTTGGAGTTCTCCTGCTTGACCTCCTCGTTGTTGCATTCGATGAGGGTCAGGATGCGGTCGTCGGTCGTGTTGTGGGTGCGCTTGAGGCTCTGCACATAGCGGTAGGTGATGTACTTGCGCGCGACCTCGAACGCGCCCATATCCATGATCGCGTTTTCAACCAGGTCCTGGATCTCCTCCACGTTCATGGCATGGCCGCGGCCTTCGCAGACGCCCTGCACTTCGTCCGCAATGTGCAGGATCTGCTCTTTCTTCAGGCGCTGGTCGACCGGGACAACGTTGTTGGCCTTTGTGACCGCCGCAATGATCTTGGAAATATCGAAAATGGCCTCGCTGCCATTCCGCTTGATGATCTTCATGTTCCGTTCCTCCGAATGCTGTGCTGCGGGGCCGCGCGCCCCGGCCGCTATAAGCGAGCATATCTATACTAGTCCATCGGGATGGGAAAGTCAAGCGCCTGTACCACAATATATTGTGCCGCAAATGGGAATATAACGCAAAATATTCTAATTTCGGCGACCCAGCGAACAAAAGTGAAAAACTGCCAAAACGCCGAATTTTGACGCGTTTTTTTGACAAAAAACAGCGACTTTCGCTTTTATTCGCCGCAGCGTCCAAAATTGCGCCCTTGCCGCCCGCCTGCCCCTTGCGCGAAACCGCCGCAGCTGGTATACTGGGAACGCGCCTTACCGAAATACGGGGCCGCCGCGCCCCGCCGCCCACCAGATATTGTGACGCCGCCGGGCTGCGCAGGGCGCCTGCAGCCGGGCGGCGTTCATGAGAAAGAGGGTCCTTTTGTGAATTACGCCAACATCAAATATTGCGACATCGCCAACGGCGAGGGCGTGCGGACCAGCCTGTTCGTCTCCGGCTGCCGCCGCCACTGCAAGGACTGCTTCAACGCCGTGGCCTGGGATTTCGACTACGGCCAGCCGTTTGACAAAGCCGCCCGCAACGCGGTTTTGGGCAGCCTGGCGCCCGATTATATCGACGGGCTGACGCTTTTGGGCGGCGAGCCGTTCGAGCCGGAGAACCAGCGCGCGCTGGTGCCATTTTTGCGCGATGTGCGCGTGCTGTACCCGCACAAGACGATCTGGTGCTACACCGGCAACAGCTATGAAAAGGAACTGCTGCAGCCAAGCCCCGCCCGCTGCGAGGTAACGGACGAGATGCTGGGGCTGATCGACGTGCTGGTGGACGGCGAGTTCCTGACCGAAGAGAAGGACATCACGCTGCGCTTCCGCGGTTCCGGCAACCAGCGCATCATTGATATGAACCGCACCCGCACCGCCGGACACACCGTCCTGTGGCAGGACGACCCGCTCTTTGCGGACCACAAGATGTAGTATCCCCCGCGGGCCAAACCATACGCCCCTTTTTCCGCCGTTGGCAGAAAAAGGGGCGTTTGACATTGTCCGCACACGGCCGGGCGCCTCAGCGCGCGCGGCCGCTTTTCTTTTGTGCGCCGTCCCCGGCGTCCCAGGCGCGGTGCAGCGTTTCCAGCGCGCGCTTCTCGATGCGGGAGACGTAGCTGCGGCTGATGCCGAAGTGGGCGGCGGCTTGCAGCTGGGTCTGCGGCGGGCGGCCGTCCAGGCCGTAGCGCAGCGTCAGCAGCGCGCGTTCGCGCGCGGGCAGCGCCGCCACCAGCGCGCGCAGGCGGCGGGCTTCGTCGCTGCGCTCGCAGCCTTCCTCCATCACCGTCTCGTCGGGCAGGGTATCCCCCAGCGTCAGCGCGCCGTCCGGCCCGCCCGCCTCGAGCGGTTCCTGCAGCGAGAGCACGGTCCCCTCCCGCCGCAATTTGCGCAGGTGCATGCGGATCTCGTTTTCGATGCACTGCGAAGCATAGGACGCAAAGCGCACCCGGCGCTCCGGCCGGAAGGTGTCGACCGCCTTGATGAGCCCCACCGTGCCGATGCTGATAAGGTCGTCGGTGCTGCCCGCGGCGGCATAGTATTTCTTGACCACATGCGCGACCAGGCGCAGGTTGTGGCTGATGAGCCGGTCGCGCGCGGCCGCATCGCCCGCCTGCAGCGCGGCGAAGGCGGCCTGCTCCTCCGCCGAGCGCAGCGGCTGCGGGAAGCTGCCGCTTTCCAGCCGCAGCGCCAGGTACAGCACCTGCGCGCACGCCGCCTGCACAAACACGCCGAATATACCAAACATAGCCCCCACCCCCTGCGGCACTATATGCACACGGGGGGCGGGGGCAGAAGTTTTTTACACGGCGCCTGCATCCCGCAGGGCGCGCCCGGCGGCGGGCAGGCGCTTGACCCGCTTGAGTTTGACGCCCAGCTTTTGCGCAAAATCGGCCAGCAGCGCGGCGGTCTCGTCGCGGCTGACATAGAGCGTCTGCGGGATGCCGTTTTCCCGCAGGGCCACGGCCCAGGCGGTGAGGATACAATCCATCATCTCTTCCGGGCGGCAGGTGTGGCAGGAAAGTTCCCGGCCTGTCTCGCGGTCCGCCAGGGCAACCACGAGCGGGTAAAAGGGTTCGTCCCGCGCGTTTTCCTGGTGCAGTTCCGGCAGCCAGCCGAAATCAAGCTCCACCCGGCGCACCTCCTGCGCCGTGGGCAGCGCCCGCAGGGCTTTCAGTTTGGGCGAATCCGCCCGCATCTCGAGCGGGCTGCGCTCAAACGGCGGCAGATCGAACGGGGCGATCACGTTTTGCCACAGTTTCCGCTCCGGCGAATAATAGCGCAGCAGCATCTCGCCGTTGGCAAAATCCGGCTGTCGAAGCCCGGTTTCCAGCGCTTTCAGCGCCATATGGAAGTTACCCAGGCAGTCGAGCAAATCAAAGACTTCCTCGCCCCGCGGCATCCTGCCGGTGTACCCGCACGGTTTGCAGGCGGCCCAGGGCCACATGCCGTCGCCGAAGTCCACCGAAAGCCGCTTATACAGCTGCAGGTTTTCGGGCGGGACGTCCTCTTTGCGCGTGAAGTTGACGCTGTACGCAGTCATCTCGATATAATCGCGGGTTTCCTGCCGGGCGCTGGCGCTCTGCCCGTTGGTGCGCCGGTAGTCGGCCGGTGAGGGGAACACCATGATGCCGAACGAATCGTCCATATCAAGCACACAACTGAAAAAAATCATCCGGTCGCCGCTTTGGGGGATATAGGCGATCGGGTCGCCGGAGCCGAGCCGCTCCCACGGGTCCATGGAGGCAATTTCCGCCGCGCAGGCCAGCAGCGTGCGCCACCCGCCGTTTTCGTTTCTTCGCTGTTCTCTGCGTCTCAGTTTTTGAGAGTCGATCCTTTTGCCCATGGTCTGCTCGCCTCGCCTTCTGGTTTGTTTGCCGCCGTGCCAATGCGGGTTTTATACAAATTGTACCGTACGCGCCCGTTTTCTACAAGCCGCCTGGCGGCAAAAGTTCCGCCTTTTTTCACAGCGCGCGCCGCGGCCGCGCCCCTTGCTGCGGCGGCGTGCGGGTGGTATACTCCAGACAGAACAAATCAAACGACCGGGAGGTTCCGCCATGAAAAACGATGCTGTGTTTGCGATGAAATTTGCAAAGGTCTACCCGCTGCTGGTCGCCAAGGCCGGGCGCAAGGGGCGCACCCGGGCGGAGGTGGACGCCGTAACCGCCTGGCTGACCGGGTACACGCCCGCCGAGCTCGAGCAGTTTCTTGCCAGTGAACTGACGTATGGCGAATTTTTTGAGCGCGCGCCCCACCCCAACGAAAACCGCCGCCTGATCACCGGCAGTGTCTGCGGCGTGCGGGTGGAGGCGATTGCCGACCCGCTGCTGCGGGAAATCCGCTACCTGGACAAGCTCGTGGACGAACTGGCCAAAGGCAGGCCGCTTGAAAAGATTTTGCGGCAGGGGTGAGTTTTCCGCCGCACCGCTGATTTTTCAAAAAAAGGCCAGAGGTGCGGCGGGCGTGAACGCCCGCCCTACAGGGCAACCATAAGCGGCTGCCGAAGATGAAATGAACGGTTTCCTGATACGCTGTCGGCCCGCCGGGGCGTTTGCCTGCGGCGGGCCGCTTTTGTGCCGCAAGGCCGGCTTTTCAGAGGCTCCCCTGGGCCGCGGGCGGCGGGGTGAGGGCATAGTTGGCTTTCGCGATGAGGTGTCCGTCCTCATCCAGCGTAAAGACGGCCCAGCAGCTCTGCGGCAGCGGGACCCAGACGCGCACGACGGGGCGGATGTCCGGGTTGGGGGAGGCAAGCCAATCGGTGCGCAGCACCCCGGGCGTGACAGCCACCGGCAGCGGGCGCGCCGGGTCCCAGGCGCGCAGGGCGTCGAGCGCCGGGCCGCTGCTGAACTCTGCGGCCTGATAGCTGCCGTCCAGCAGCGCGGCGAACAGCACGTTGAGTTCTTCCGCCACCTGCGCGAGCGCCGCTTGCCCCAGCTCCGCCTCGTTGCCGTCCGGCGGGGTCTCGTACCCTTCTTCGCTGCACAGGGCCAGCGGCCAGTTCCCGGGGAGCGGGGTCTGTTCGTCGATGATCTCCTCACCCGCCGCGCCGTCCGGTGCGACCGTGAAATGGTAGCGCAGCGTTTCGCCCGTGACAGCCTGCAGCGTCAGCCCCAGCGGGTCGGCGGGCTGCCCGGAGATCCGCACGCCGCTCGCCGTGCGCACGCCGTCCTGCTCGGTAAAGTCCAGATTATCCCGCTGCAAGACATCGCCGCCGCGGCGCACGCCAAACGGGCTGAGCCAGTCGACGCGGCCCTGCTCGTCAAATTCGATGTTGTAGACGTGTTCGCCCGGCAGCAGCGCCGTGGAGCCGGGGTCGGCGACGGTCAGGTACAAATACGGGACCTCATAGCGGCCTCCTTCGAGCTGGACATCCACGACCTGCAGCCCTTCGAGGTCCTCAAGCCCCGAACCCTGCGCGGTCACCCGCGCGGACAGCGCCGCGCGCACGCGGCCGGCGTCGGCGTTGTACAGCCCGGCCGCGAGCTCATACCCGGCGCGGCGGGCCTGCTCGTCGTCGGGCATGAAGGTGCGCGTTGCGCTTTCATACCCCGCCAGCGGCTGGCGTTCAACCCGCACCGGCAGCGTCTCATAGGTCAGCGCGGCGGCCGGGTCCGGCGTCGGCGCGGGTGTCGGGGCCGCGGTGGGCGCAGCCGTCGGGGGCGCGGTTGCTGTCGGGGGCGCGGTTGCCGCCGGGGCGGCGGGGGCGGCGCGGCAGGCGGCCAGCAGCACAGCCAGCAGCGCGGCGGTCAAATGCATCCGCTTCATAGACAGGCCCCTCCTTTTTTTATGTATTATACTGCGCCCTTCCCCCGCCCGCAAGCGCGGCTTGACAGGCCGGGCGGCGCTGGTAGAATAAAAATGACGGAATTTTTTGTTTGATCGTCTGAAAGGAGGCGGCGGCATGATCCTTAACACCGGCGCGCGGACCGATACCGTGCAGTACTTTTCCGGCTGGCTGCTGCGGCGCTTTGAAGAGGGCTATGCGCTGGCGCTGGAAGGGCTGTGAACCGCCCGCATTTCTGCACGGCGGATACAACGCCGATACAATGCGGGGGTATACTGCTGCCGAAAGGAGTGGACTTTGCGTGAACCGTATCCTGATCGTCGAGGATGAAGCGACGATATCGCGGCTGATCGAGGTCAGCCTGACCCGCGCCGGGTACGCATGCACCGTCGCGAACGACGGCCTGGCCGCCGCTGACCAGATCGAACAGCAGGACTTTGATTTGGCGCTGCTCGACATCATGCTGCCGGGGCTGGACGGCTACGAACTGCTGGACTACCTGCGCCCGCTGGGCACGCCGGTCATTTTCATCACAGCCAAAGGCACGACCAAGGACCGCGTCAAAGGGCTGAGCCGCGGCGCGGACGATTACCTGGTCAAGCCGTTCGAGGTCGAGGAGCTGCTGGCCCGCGTGGGCGCGGTGCTGCGCCGCACAGGGCGCGGCGGCCAGCTGCTGACGGCGTTCGGCGTGACGCTGGATGTGAGCGGCCGCAGCGTGACGCAGGACGGCAACCCGGTGGAGCTGACCCCGCGGGAGTTCGCGCTGCTGGAACAGCTGATGCGCAACCGCGGCGCCGCGCTTTACCGCGACGTGCTGTATGAACGGGTGTGGGGCGCGGAGCTGGCCGACACCCGCACGCTTGACCTGCACATCCAGCGGCTGCGCAAAAAGCTCGGCTGGCAGGACGGGCAGATCGAGACCGTCTACCGTGTCGGCTACCGGCTGAAAAAGGAGAAGTAGGGGGT
>DSTMC04003__coassemble_3110_pt1 | contig 8112 bp, 6 predicted proteins | sample DSTMC04003__metabat2_high_PE_042 | metagenome-assembled genome bin DSTMC04003 | reverse complement strand
CGGTGTCGCCGTCGTCGGCGCATGTCCGCCGACGGCGACGTTTTTTAACTTTTTCAACAGTATGCGGCGGCAGGCCCTTTTACAGGGTCTGCCGCCGCAGCGGATGGTATATGGATCAATAATAACGCAGCGCGTTGCACTGGCCGCGCCAGACGGCAAGCGGTTCGACCGGGGTCGCACCGATGCGCACCTCGCTGATCGTTATCAGGTTGGTCACGGCGACCTGCTGGCCGCGGATGACCTGCGCGCCCGCCTGCACGTTGAGCGTGCCGAGGCCGTAGAAGATGCTCTTGACACCGGCGCCGTGGTCGATGACCAGGGTGTTGCCCGCCACGCCGCCGAGGTCCTGCGCCAGAACGACGCGGCCGTCGGCCGGGGCGATGAGCTGCCCGCCGTAGCGGGTCTTGACGAGCGTGTTGGTGCTGATGCGGCCGCTGCCGGTGCCGGCTTCCCGCTCGGCGCGGGTGCGGTTGACATACTCGGTGGTGCCGTAGCCCAGCGTGACGTTGATGCTGTCGGTGAAAGGCTGCACGAAACCATCCTTGACCCAGGCCGGTTCCGCTTCGGTTTCCGCCAGCACGGCCTGCACCTGGGCCGGGGTGTCCTCCACCGAGATATACGGCCAGGTCAGCTGGCTGGTGCTGTACACATCCTTGAACTGCTCCAGGTGCTGCATGACGATCAGGCGCAGGTCCTGGGCGTAGCCGTCGGCTTCGATATGCAGCACATACTCGCCCGCCTCCTGGTCGATGCCGATGGGCAGGTAGGCGATCCAACCGCTCTCGCCTTCAAAGAATTCGGTGGCCGGGAGCTCTGTGGTCATGACCGGGGCCTGCAGGCCGGGCAGGCCGGTGACGCGCACCGCCACAACGCCGCCCTGGCGCACGCTCGAGTTGTTGAGGCGGATGCTGGGGCGCAGATGCACGTCAAAGCAGAAGCGGTAGACCTCGCGGCCGCTGACGGCCGACTCGTGGCTGAGCCCGGCGCCGCGGCGGGTGACTTCCAGCTCCGCCGTGTACGCGCCGTTTTCGGTAAAGCGGAAGGCTTCAAACTGCTCCGCCGTTCCTTCGAACACGACCTGTTCGTTCGCATCGGTGATCGTGAAATAGGTATCGCAGTCTTCCGCAATGACCTGCAGCGTGGCCTTGGCGCTTTCGACCGTGGAGATCTCGACCGGCTCCTTGCTGCCCTTTTCGGCGTAGGTGCGCTTGAAGGAATCGCCCACGACCGGCACCTGCCAGCGGGCTTCGGCCGTCTCCATCGTTTCGCCGTTGAAGGCGACCGAGACCTGCGGGATGGCTTCGGGCGTGGCCGCGCTGTACAGCATCGCAATGCCCAGCCCCGCGACCACGGCCACGAAAGCCGCCACCAGCAGCAGCCAGCGCGCCATGCGGCCCAAACCGCTGCGGATATGGTCCTCCAGCGTGGGCGGCGCGGGCTCGGGTTCGGCCGGCGCGGGTTCGGCGGGCGGCGTCTGCGCCGCCTGCATCTCCATCAGCTTTTCGATCGAGATCTGCACGGTGCGGGTCAGCTCCGCGTTGCGGCGCAGCTGCTCCGGCGTGGGTTCCGGCTCGGCCGGTTCCTCCGGCGCGGGCGGGGTCTGTTCCTGCTCCGCCGCGGCCCCGGCCGGTTCTTCGGCGCTTTCTGCCGCGCTTTCTTCGGCTGCCTGCGTTTCGGCAGGCTGTTCTTCAGCAGACTGATCTTCGGCAGGCTGTTCCCCGTCGGGCGCTTCGGCTGCCGGTTCTTCGGGCTGGTCCGCCGCTTCTCCGGCAGGCGCGTCCTGCAGGGCCGCAGGTTCCTCCGCCTGCGGTTCCGGCGTTTTGGGCGTTTCCGGCGCCGGGGCGCTCTCCGCGTCCGGTTCCGCGTCCGGCCGGGCTTCGGCCGCCGGGGCGTCCGCCACGGGGTCGCCCCCGTCTTCCTTCTCCTGGTTTTCGGCCGCCTCGGCAGCTGCCGCCGAAGCGCGCCGGGCCGCGGCCGTCTTTTTGCGGCGGCGGCGCTTTTTCTTTTGGAGGTCAGCCGCTTCCCCGCCCGCCTGCGGCGTCTGTTCCGCCTGCTGCTGGGCTGCGTTTTCGTCCAGAGACCCTTCCGCCGGGTTCTTTTCGATCTTGTCCTCCAATGCCATAAACGATACCTTTCCCCTCTTTCCGGCCATGGGCCGGTTCGTTACCTGTTTTCCTGGAACTGCAGGCCGCTGGCCCCCTTGATGGCCGGGGCCGGGTCCACAGATTTGCTGCCGATGCGCAGCTCATAGATCAGATCGTGCGCATCGGTCGCCGCGCCGACCCGGTCGCCCTTGGCGACCTGCTGGCCGCGCTGGACCGCTACCTCGCCCATACCGAACAGGTAGCTCTTGACGCCGCAGCCGTGGTCGATGACGACGGTGCCGCCCGTGAGCGCCAGCGTGCCCGCATAGACGACGGTCCCGTTTTGCGGGGCGGCGACCGCGCTGCCGGGTTCCGCCGCGCCGTAGGTCAGGCCGGTGGACCGGCCGGACAAAGCGCCGTCCACCATCAGGCGCGCGCCATAGGGCACGGTGGCCGCGCTGTCGCTGGGGGCCGCAAACGCGCCCTGCCACAGCTTGCCTTCCGCGCTCTGGGTGTACAGCGGCCAGATGGCATTTTTATATTCATCGGCCGCGCCGGGTATGTCTTCCTCGCTCTCGGACGGGACGGTGGCGGCGCTCATCTCGGTGACAGAGAGCGTCAGCTCCTGCACGAGTTCGCCGCAGGTCAGCGTCATGGTGTGCGCACCGCCCTCCGCGTTGTAGGTGACAGGGATGTAGCCCATGTACCCTGTCTGGGTGGGGCGGAACCATACCGTGCCGAGGTCTGTCTCAAGCGACGGGGTGCTGCCGTCCAGGATGCCTGTGACCCACACGGCCACAATGGTGCCCTGCGGCGCGCTGTCGGTGCTGAGCACCGCCTGCGGCTGCATGTTGAGCGTGAACCCGGCATGGTAGGAGTACCAGCCGCTGGAAAGCCCCGGCGCTTCCGCAGAATGGTCGCGGTAAAGCGTGAGCGTCAGGTCATAGTCCCCGTTTTGGGAAAAGACGTAGCTCTCATACCCGGCCGCATCGCCGGTGACGGCGATGGTCCCGTCCGGCGCGGTCAGCGTCAGCTCGCTGCGCGCTGCCCACTCGGGCAGGGTCAGCTCCGGCACGGCGTCGCCAAGGTCGCCCAGTTTCTGCACGGTCAGGTTGGCCGGTTCGGTGAAATGGCGTTCCAGATACTCGCCCAGAACCGGCACCGTCCATTCGTAGCCGTTGGGGACCAGCTCGGTCCCGCCGAAGACAGGGTGTTCGGCGGGGAGCTTGTTCTCCCCGGTCATGCCGTACAAAACAGCCCCCGCGCCGCCCAGCAGCACAGCGACCATCAGGATGACCATGAGCACCCAGAGCAGCAGACGTTTCAACGCACACCCTCCCCACGCGCACGGCTGCTGGCGGGCTGCGCCGCCACCAACCGCCTTACCTTATTTATAATCAATAATAATGAAAAGAAAGAATAGCAAAAATCAGGCGCGACCCGCTGGGCTGTGCGCCCACCGCCGGGCCGCGCCTGGCCGTTTCACCCCCGGCGGACCGGGAATGTTTTGTCTGCCCTGTTCCGGCCGCGCCGGGTTCAGGCGTTGGAGGAGTCGTCCGTCTCCGCCTTGGGTTCGGTGTCGATCGGCTCGTAGACGGTCTCCTCGTCTTCGTCGTCGTCCTCGTCAAAATCGCTGTCAGAGTACAGCAGGCTCTCGTATTCGTCCAGTTCCTTCTCGCGGCGGCGCAGATAGAGGGCCACAGCCGTCAGGATACCGGCCGCAGCGGCGATGAACGCCAGGGCGATGCCAAAGGTGGATTTCTTCATCATAGGTGTTTCCTCCCTGCGGCGGGGCGCAGCGGCCCGCCATGTGATGGGCGCAGCGCCGCACAAAAGAGGCGGGCGCACCCTCAATTTGTTCTATTATAACCGACACATGGCCGGAATACAACCGCGCAAAAGTAAAAATTTGGCATCAAACGGGTTTTTTCGACATTTTTTGCGCGCCGCCCGCCCCGGGCAGGTACGCGGCGAAGGCGCTGGGCACCGGGTAGGTCCCGGCCAGCGCTTCCGGCCGGGCCCAGACAAAACCTTCCGGCAGCGGCAGGGCCTGCGCGGCCGCGCCGCGCCAGCCGCCCAGCTCCCAGATGCGGTGGGTGAAGATATGCCGCGCCGCAGGCAACGGGGCCTGCCAGGCGACCGCCAGCGCCCCCAGGCCCAGGTCCGCGAGCGCGGCGGCGAGCCCGGCCCGGTCAAGGGCCTGCCCCTCGAACGCGAGGGGCTGCCACAGCCCTGCCAGCAGGCCGCGGGCCGGGCGGCGCTGCAAAAGCAGGCCGGCCGGGCTTTCGATGAGCGCAACGGTGACAGGCAGGCAGGTCTTTTCCTTTTTGGGCGGCTTGCAGGGCAGGGCCGCCGCGCGCCCGGCCGCATGGCCTTGGCACAAAGCGGCCAGCGGGCAGGCTGCGCACCGCGGCGCGCCGGGCAGGCAGACGAGCGCGCCGAGCTCCATCAGCGCTTCGTTGTAAGGGCCGGGGGCGTCCTTGGGCATTTCTTCCAGCACGCGCCGGGTGAACAGGCGCTTGGTCTCGGGGCGGGTGATGTCCGCGCCGTCGTCAAACAGCCGCGCGAACACGCGCAGCACGTTGCCGTCCACCGCCGGGGCCGGGATGCCAAACGCGATGCTGGCGATGGCCCCGGCCGTGTAATCGCCGATGCCGGGCAGCGCGCGCAGCGCCTGCCAGCTGGCGGGCAGCTGCCCGCCGTACTGCTCGCAGACGATGCGGGCGGCTTTCTGCATATTGGCGACCCGGCTGTAGTACCCAAGGCCCTGCCAGAGCTTACGCAGGCGGTCGGGTTCGCAGGCGGCCAGCGCCGCCGGGTCGGGCAGTTCGGCCACAAAGCGCTCGTAATACGGCAGCGCGGCCGAAACGCGGGTCTGCTGCAGCATGATCTCGCTGACCCAGATATGATAAGCCGAAGGCTCCTGCCTGAACGGCAGAAGCCTTCGGTTTTGCCAAAACCAGGGCAGCAGCGCCGCGGCGATGCCGGCCATCAGAAGCCCCCGCAGGTGCGCGGGAACGGGATGACGTCGCGGATGTTGGGGATGCCGGTGACATACATCAGCAGGCGCTCGAAGCCGAGGCCGTAGCCCGCGTGTTTGACGGTGCCGAAGCGGCGCAGGTCGAGGTACCAGTCGTAGTCGGCTTCGTTGAGGCCGAGCTCCTGCAGGCGGGCGGTGAGCACATCGAGGCGCTCCTCGCGCTGGGAACCGCCGATCAGTTCGCCGATGCCGGGCACGAGCATATCGGCGGCGGCAACGGTCTTGCCGTCGTCGTTCATGCGCATATAAAACGCCTTGATCTCCTTGGGGTAGTCGGTGACAAAGACCGGCTTTTTGAACACCTGTTCGGTCAGGTAGCGCTCGTGCTCGGTCTGCAGGTCCATGCCCCAGAAAACCGGGTACTGGAAGTTTTTCTCGTTCTGCTTGAGCAGTTCGACGGCGTCGGTGTAGGTGACGCGGGCGAAATCGCTGGCGGCGACGAGCTGCAGGCGTTCGAGCAGGCCCTTGTCAAAGAACTGGTTGAAGAAGGCGAGCTCGTCCGCACAGTGGTCGAGCAGATAGCGCACGACGTAGCGGGTCATGGCCTCGGCGGTGTCCATATAGGTGTTGAGGTCGGCAAAGGCCATCTCGGGCTCGATCATCCAGAATTCGGCCGCATGGCGGGTGTCGTAGCTCTTTTCGGCGCGGAAGGTGGGGCCGAAGGTGTAGACCTTGCCCAGCGCCATGGCCAGGGCTTCGGCTTCCAGCTGGCCGGAAACAGTCAGGTTGACCGGGCGCTTGAAGAAATCCTGCGTGAAATCAACGGCGCCGTCCTCTGTCTTGGGGATGTTGTCCAGGTCCATCGTCGTGACCTGGAACATCTCGCCCGCGCCTTCGCAGTCCGAGCCCGTGAAGATCGGGGTGTGGACGTAGGTGAAGCCGTTTTCGTGGAAGAACTGGTGCAGCGCGAACGCGGCCTGCCCGCGCACGCGGTACGCGGCCAGGAAGGTGTTGGTGCGCGGGCGCAGGTGGGTCATCGTGCGCAGATACTCGGTGCTCATCTTCTTTTTCTGCAGCGGATATTCCGGGCCGCAGGCGCCGAGGATCTCGATGGAATCGGCGTTGATCTCAAACGGCTGCTTGGCCTGCGGGGTCAGCACCAGGCGGCCGGTGACGGCGAAGCTCGTGTACAGGCCGCACTTGGCGACTTCGGCATAGTTTTCGAGCTTGTCGGCCTCGAACACGACCTGCACGGGTTTGTAGCAGCTGCCGTCCGACAGCGAGATAAAGCCGATCTTTTTGGAATCGCGCACCGTCTTGGCCCAGCCGCAGACGGTCACGATGGAGCCGTCGGCCGGGGTTGCGGTGTAGAGCGAAGCCAGTTCGGTCCGGTTTTTCAGGTAATCCATGGACGTTCCCTCTCCCTCTTTATGAATGCATACCGCCGCCTGTGCGCGGCGGATAGATAGGGACATTATAGCGCAAAGAGGGCAAATTGTACAGTCTTTTTAGAGTTTTTCCGTCAATTTGTCTCCTGCGCCCCCGCCGCGCCGAACAGCGCGGCCAGCGCGCGGGCGGCGTACTCCCCGGCGCGGATGGCTTCGTCCAGCGTGTTGGCGTGGCCCCCGACCTCGAGCAGCAGGCTGCCGGTCGTGATATCCTGATTATAAAAGCGGTAGCCGCACAGCGCGGGGCGGGCCAGGCCGGGGTAGTTCTGCTCCATCGAAGTCTGCCAGGCGGCGGCGAATTTGAGGTTCTGCCGCCAGTTTGGCAGCTGTACGGTGGAGCCGTTGTCACACCCGGCGATGATCATGACCTGGGCGGCCGGTTCGCCGTCCAGCGTGCAGACCGGCTTGATGCGCGCGCCGTCCGCTTCGATCGCGTCGCGGTGCACATCCAAAATGACCTTGATGCTGGGGTATTTTTCGCAGTAGGCGCGGGCGGTCTGGGCGCTGCGCGCGTAGCTTTCGGTATAGCTGGGGGAATCGTGCAGCGTTGTGTCGTGCAGGGTGTTGACGCCCGCCGCGTTGAGGACCTGCGCCATGCGCGCGCCGACCGCGCACATGTTTTGGCTTTTGTCCTCCGTGCGCGCGGAAAAGGCGGGGTCGAACACAAGCTCCGCCCAGGGCTGGTAACATTCGGTGGCGTGCGTGTGCAGGATGAGCACCTGGGGTTCGGCGCTGTCGAGCTCGACCGCAAACGGCAATGGGCCTTCGGCCGCGGCGGCGAGCTCGGCGTCGCTGTGTTCGGTCGAATTGCGGATGCTGCCCGCGGCCAGCGTGACATAGCCTTCGCCGCCGCCCGGGGCGTAGGTGCGCGGCAGGATATCGCCCGCGCCTTCAAGGTCCGGCGGGGCGGTCGTGGCCGGGGCGGGGGTCGGCTCCGGCGCGGGCGAAGGCGTGGGGGCCGTTTCGGGCGTGGCCGCGGGCTGCGGGGCGGGCGCGGGCTGCGGCGCCGGCTGTGCTTCCACGGCTGCGGCGGCTGCGGGGGCGGCCGGTTCCCCCTGCCAGGCGGCCGCGGCCGCGGCGGGCGCATACAGCAGGGCGGCCGCGCGCAGCGCGCGCTCCCCCGGCGGCAGCAGCGCCAGGGCCAGCGCCCCGGCCCCGGCCAGCGCCGCCAGCGCGCCCCCGGCCAGGCCCGCCCCGGCGCGGCGCAGATCGAACATTGCACACACCCCCTCCGGCGCATTATATGCATGCGGGCCGCGGCGGCATACGAAAAAAATTTGCAAAAAAAACCGGCGCAGGGGCTTGAAAGGGGGGCAAAAGTATGGTAATATAGCTTGTACTGTTATGGGTCAACCAAGGAGGTGGAACGAATGCCTAACATTAAATCCCAGAAGGACCGCGTGGTGCAGGCCAAGAAGGAAGCGCTGCACAACAAGGTCATCAAGACCAGCCTGAAGACAGTGATCAAAAAGGCAGACGCTGCCATCGACAGCAACGCCGCGGACAAAGACGCCGCCATCCGTGCGGCCGTTGCCGCCATCGACTCTGCGAAGAGCAAGGGTGTCATCCATAAGAACACCGCTGCCCGCAAGATCAGCCG
>DSTMC04003__coassemble_2354_pt1 | contig 10480 bp, 6 predicted proteins | sample DSTMC04003__metabat2_high_PE_042 | metagenome-assembled genome bin DSTMC04003 | reverse complement strand
CTTGGGGGCGGCCGCTTTTTTGGAAGCGGGCTTTTTGGCGGCCGTCTTCTTGGCGGCGGTCTTTTTGGCGTCCGCCTTGGCCGCAGCGGGTTTGGCCGCCTTTTTGCGCGGCGCCGGAACGCTGAAATACAGCGTGGACAGCGGCGGCAGCGTCAGGCTGACATGCTGCTCAAAGCCGTGCATCGCGCCTTTGCGGCTGCGCACGGTGCCGTTGGTAACGCCGGAACCGCCATACTTGGGATCGTCCGAATTGAGGACTTCTTTATAGCTGCCGGCGTTGGGCACGCCCATCTCGTAGCCTTCCCGCAGTACCGGGTTGAAGTTGCAGACGACCATGACCATCTTGCCCTTGGCGTCGCGCCGCAGGAAAGCGATGACGCTCTGCTGGTTGTCGTCCGGCACGATCCACTGGAAGCCCTCCCAGCTGTAGTCGATCTCCCACATGGCGGGGGTCTCGCGGTAGAAAGCGTTGAGGTCCTTGACATAGGCCTGCAGCTGGCGGTGCTTGTCATAGCCGAGCAGCATCCAGTCCAGCGGTTTGTTTTCGTCCCATTCAATGAACTGGCCGAACTCCTGGCCCATGAACAGCAGCTTTTTGCCGGGGTGCGCGGTCATGTAGCCATAGAAGGTGCGCAGGTTGGCGAACTTCTGTTCGTAGTCGCCGGGCATCTTGTTGATCAGGCTGCACTTGCCGTGCACGACCTCGTCGTGGCTGATGGGCAGCACAAAGTTTTCGCTGAAAGCGTAGAAGAAGCTGAACGTGACCTTGCCGTGGTTGCCCGCGCGGAAGAGCGGGTCGGTCTTCATGTAGCTGAGCATGTCGTTCATCCAGCCCATGTTCCACTTGAAGTTGAAGCCGAGGCCGCCGTCGGACGCCGGTTTTGTCACCAGCGGCCAGGCAGTGGATTCCTCCGCGATCATCATCTTGTACGGGTAACGGCCGAGCACCGTCGAGTTGCACTTCTGCAGGAAGGCGATGGCCTCCAGGTTTTCCTTGCCGCCGTTGACGTTCTGCTCCCATTCGCCGTCGCGGCGGTTGTAGTCGAGGTAAAGCATGCTGGCCACAGCGTCGACGCGCAGGCCGTCGATGTGGTACTGCTCAACCCAGAACAGCGCGCTGGAGATCAGGAAGCTCTGCACCTCCGGCATGCCGTAGTTGAACACCATCGTGCCCCACTCTTTATGCTCGCCGCGGCGGGGGTTGGGGTCCTCATAGCAGGGCGCGCCGTCAAACATGTACAGGCCGTAGCCGTCCTTGGGGAAGTGGGCGGGCACCCAGTCCAGAATGACGCCGATGCCGGCCTGGTGGAGCTTGTCCACAAAAGCCATAAAGTCATGCGGCGTGCCGTAGCGGCTGGTGGGGGCAAAGTAACCGGTGACCTGGTAGCCCCAGCTGCCGTCAAACGGATATTCGGTGATGGGCAGAAGCTCCACATGGGTATAGCCCATCTCCTTGATGTACGGGATCAGCTCGTCGGCCAGCTCGGAGTAGTTGTAGGGCACGCCCTCCTCCTTCATCTTCCAGCTGCCTGCGTGCAGCTCGTAGATGAGCATCGGGCTGTTGAGGACGTCGCGCTTTTTCTGCGCTTCGTCCCACGCGGCGTCGCCCCAGGGGTAGCCGCCGATGTCGTAGACCTTGCTGCCGTTGGCCGGGCGGGTCTCGGCGTGGAAGGCGTACGGGTCCGCCTTGTAGACCTGCTCGCCCGAAGGCGTTGTGATACAGAATTTATAGACGTCGTAGGCTTTCATGCCGGGGATGAACAGCTCCCACACAGCGTCCGCGACCTTGTGCATCATGTCGGCGTCCGGGGTCCAGCGGTTAAAGTCCCCCACCACCGACACGGCCTGCGCGTGCGGCGCCCAGACGCGGAACACCACGCCCGCCTGGCCGTCCTGCGCGCACAGATGCGCGCCGAAATAGCGGTACGCCTCCATGTTGTTGCCCTGTTTGAACAGGTAGATCGGCAGATCGGAAGGGTTCGACGCCTTTGCCTTTTCGTTTTGCATCAAATTGATCTCCCCTTACAAAAACGTGATTGTTTGGACCGGACAGACCTGCCCAGGCAGGGCAAAATGCCGGTCCCCCGGACCGGCCGGGGCGGAAACTGGTTTTCTATTGATACTATATTACCTGTTTCGAGATGGAATTTCAAGGGTTTTCTGTAATAAAGCGCTAAAATTTTCGCATGCTTTTCTATTGTTTTGTGCAGAATAGTCATATCTTTTGTAAAATTCTGTGGAAAGGGCACGAAAAAAGCGCTTCCATCGTACTTTTTGTGAAAGGTACGATGGAAGCGCAAAGTGCGTGCGGCCCGCTCAGGAGCCAAGAATATAGTACGGGCTGGTCCCCTCATAGTCGTTGCGGCGGTCCCAGGCGGTGTGGGTTTTGAGATAGTCCGCCCATACGCCGTAGCCCTCGGGGTTAAAGTGGATGCCGTCGGCGGCTTCGTACTCGTCGATCTGGTCGCCGGCCGGGTAGGCCAGCGCCTCCTGAATGTTGACAAAGTAGCAGCCGCGGGTCAGCGCAATGTTGGCCAGCATGTTGTTGACGGTCTGGATGCGGGCGTTGTCCAGGCCCGGGCGGGTCTGCACGACATCCTCCTGCACGCCGGGGATGGCCTGGATATAGATGGCCACGCCGGGCAGGTTCTGCTGCAAAATTTCGATCATCTTATCATAGTAGGCGATGAAGGAATCCTCGTTGCCCTGCGTGACCAGGGCGTTGGTGCCGAACAGCACATACAGGAAGTCCGGCTGTGCGGCGACGACCGCATCCAGCGCGGCTTCGTCCACGTTGCGGGCGTAGTCGTGCACGGTGGCGTTGTTGACGATGATCTGCGGGCCGGAGCTGCGGTAGCCGCGCACCTGGGCGTTGGGCAGGCCGGTGGCGTAGATGGCCATGCCCTCGGTGATGCTGTCGCCCAGAAGGACGGCGGTATCAAAATGCGAGGTCGTGACGCGGCCGAGCTGCGGCAGCGCCGCCATGCGGAAGTCTGTGTTGCGGTATTCAAAATCGATGGTCTGCTCGACCGGCTCGCTCCGGTCCCAGTCCGCGTCATTGACCGCAGGCAGCAGACGCTGCGGCGCAAAGACCGCGGCGTTTTCGCCGGTGGCCGTTTCCGGTGTGGCGGGCTGCGGCGTGGCTGTGGGCGCAGGCGTGGCCGTGGGAGCCGGGGACGCCGTGGCCGCGGCCGCGGCCGGTTCGTTCGCCGGGCTGCCGCCGGGGCCATGCTCGGAATTAAACCAGAAGAAGCCCGCCGCCGCGCAGAGCAGCACGAGCACCGCCAGCAGCGCCACGACCGCGCGCCTGCGGCGGCGCTGGCTTTCGACCTTACGGCGATAGTAATAGTAATCCGCCATTGTGTTCTCCTATCAAGACGAGCCGCCGCGCAAAGCGGGCAGCAAAATTGCATTCTACTGCATTATGAGGTATTATACCGCGTTTGTCCCCTGCCGCGCAAGGGGGCGCGGCGGGATTTTTCCATATTTCGCACTGTTTCGCGCCGCCGGTGCATCCGCCGCCTTTTCGCCTTGACGGCGGCGCGGGCGCGCCGTATAATAAAGTGGTAAACGTTAGACGGCAAACAAATACCATTGCCCGGGAAGCCTGCCGGGCTGCAAGGAGGGCGCCATGGCCTGGATGATCGTTTCCGACAGTTCTTGTGATATCCGCGAGCTGCGGCCGCTGTCCCCCGGCGTCCAGTTTTCTCTGGTCCCGTTCAAGGTGCGCATCGGCCAGCGCGAGTATGTGGACCTGGCGACGCTGAACATCCCGCAGATGATGCAGGCCATGACCGATTACAACGGCGCTTCCACCACCGCCTGCCCGAGCCCGGAGGAATGGGCCGAGCGCTTTTTGCAGGCGGACCAGGTCATTGCGCTGACCATCAGCAGCAATTTGTCCGGCAGCTACAACGCCGCCGTGGCCGCGCGCGCGATGGTGCTGGAGGAATACCCCGATAAGCAGATCTTTATCCTGGATACGCTGAGCTGTTCCGGCGCGCTGGCCAGCGCCGCGCTGCTGGCCAACCGGCTGATCGGCGAAGGGGCCGGGTTCGAGGAGGTCTGCACGGCGCTGCGCAAGCAGAGCGAGGCCGGGCACATCCTGTTTGCGCTGGCCAGCTTTGACAACCTGGCCAAAAACGGGCGCGTGTCCAAGGTGGTCGGCTTTATTGCCGGGCGGCTGAACATGCGCGTGCTGGGCAAGCGCACGCCGGACGGCAAGATCGACTTTTTCTACAAGACCCGGGGCGAGGCCCGGGTTCTGGCCCGCATCCTGGAGCAGATGGACCACGACGGCTACGACGGCCGCCTGCCGGTGCAGATCGCCCACTGCAGCAACGAAAACGCCGCCGCCATGCTGACGCGCGGCATCCGCGCCAAATGGCCGCAGGCGGAAATTTTCGTGCACCCGTGCGGCGGGCTGTGCAGCTTTTACGCCCAGGACCGGGGCATCATTTTGACGTATTGAACGCCGCCCGCCGGTTTGCCAAGCGGCCAGCCGCTTCAAAACGCCCGGCCGCTCTCTTTCCGGGTTTTGGGCGCGGACCTTCTTTTAAAACAGAAACAGGCGGGAAGCCGGCACAGGGCTTCCCGCCTTTCCTGTTATCCAGGCAAAAAAGACAAACATGCGCACCAACGGCGGCGCGCTTATCTTGAACGCCATCTTATTCCTGCCGCAGTTCCCGGCTGGCCGGGATGCGCCGCAGCTGGCCCAGCGCAGCAAAAACGGCCAAGGCCCCGGCGGCGCCAAAGGCCAACGCGCAGGACGCCGGCGCCCCCAGGGGGAACACCGCCGCCCAGGGCAGGGCCAGGGCCCGGGCGATCAGGGCCGAAACCGCGGCCCCGCCCGCCAGGCCTGCCAGCACACCGCCCAGCAGGCAAAAAGCGCCGGTGGCAAAGACTGTGCCGTACAGCGTCCGTTCCGGCAGGCCCAGGCTGCGCAGCAGCGCAAACTCCCGGCGGCGGGCCAGCAGCTGGGCGTACAGCACGGTAAAGGTCTCCAACCCGCCCAGCAGCAGGACCCCCGGCGGAAAGCAGGCCCGGATTGCCGCCAGCAGCAGCCCGATGGCCTGGCGCTGCCGCGCCCAGTCCGAAGTGGGGGTATAGTCCTGGATCGTATAGCGGCAGTTGGCTGCATCCAGCAGCGCGGTAAGCCGCGGCGTGAGCAGGCGGCCATCGGCAGCATCGTAATAGACCACCAGCGACCGCCCGGGCAGCGGGTCCGGCACCCGCTGGTCAAAGACGCTGCGGGCCGTGACCCCCACCGTCACATGGTCCTCTTCCGGGATGCGCCCGATCCCCAAAGGCAGCGGCGATGGCTGCCGCCCGACCATCACCGGCTGCGTACCGGCCATAGGCGGGGCCTGTTCCGGGCCGTCCGATACCGCATCCGCGCGTATATAGGGCAGGCCGTCCTGTGACAGAGGCAAACCCTGCCCGTACCAGGCGGCAAAAGCCGCGTCTTCCAGGATCAACAGCCGGAACATCCCGCCCTCTGCGGGGGCGTTGAGCTCCTCCACCCGGACGGTATCCATCTCCGGCGCAGCTTCGGCCAGCTGCTGCCACAGGGCGTCGGGCACACTGCCGTTCTCGCTGTGCAGATAGACCCGGTAGGCATAGGTGGCCGCCCGCTGGTCGTAGAGGAGCGCCATACCGCCGACAAAGGCCTGGCAGGCCATGACCAATACCACACAAGCCGCCAGCCCCACTGCCAGCGGGCGGAACATCGCCCCGCGCTGCTGCAGGTCCCGCCGCCCATAGGCGGCGGCGAACCCCTGGCCCAACGGCCAGCGGGTGGGCGGTTTAGGGCGGCGTGCCGGCGCATTGCGCCTTTGCAGCAGGGCCACGGGCGCAGCGGCCCGGAGGATCTGCCACGGTTTGCGGACCGAGACCAGCGCCGCCGCCACACAGCAGACGGCGCAGAACAAAACGGTCGCGGGCGGAACCCAAAGCTGCAGCAGCCCGAAACGTTCCCGAACGACCGGTGAAGCGTTCAGCCACCGGAACAGCCCGCCCAGCGCCAGCGCAGACAGCGGCGCACCCACCAAAAAGGCCGCGCCCATGCCCAGCATCGCTTCCCACAGCAGCATCCAGCCCATCTGGCGGCGGGGCATGCCCAGGGCGCAAAGCCGCCCCAGCATCTGCATCCGCTGCTGCAGCGTGATCAGGAAGCTGTTTTTCAGCAAAAGGCCGGCGAAAAAGGCCACCAGCAGCGTCAAAAGCTGGGCAGCGCGGTGGATCAGCGGGGCGGCGGCACTGTCCGCGGACAGCACGATCCCATGGTTCAAAGAGGCCGCGCCGAACATGGTGCCGCAGATCAGCCCCACCGCGCACAGCATCCCCCCAAACAGAAAGGCGCTGCGCAGCGGGGCGCGGCGGTATTGCCGCAGAACCAGCAAAAGGGGAAATTTCATGGCCCTGCCTCCCCTTCCGGTTGCACCTGACCGTCCCGGATATGCAGGATGCGGTCGCACCGGGCGGCGATCTCCGGCGCATGGGTCACAACCAGCGCCGTTTGGTTGTAGCGGTGGCAGAGGGTCTGCAGCAGGGCCAGCACCGCTTCGGCGTTGGCGCTGTCCAGGCTGCCGGTGGGTTCATCCGCCAGCAGAAGGTCCGGGTGCATCAGGATGGCGCGCCCAACCGCCACCCGTTGCTGCTGCCCGCCGGACAGGGTATCCGGGAAGGCGTCCAGCACATCCTCCAGCTGCAGGGAGCGGACCACCTCGAAAAAGTCCGCGGGCAGGTCGCGGCTAGCCTTTTTGCCTTCCATCAGGCGGTACAGCAGCAGATTTTCCCGCACGGTCAGCAGCGGAACCAGGTTGAAAAACTGGTAGATGAGGCCAATGTGCCGGCGGCGGAAATCGGTCAGCCACTGGTCGCTGCGCCCGGTCAGTTCGGCGCCGCCGATCTGAATTTTACCCGATGTGGGGCGGTCCAGTCCGCTGAGCAGATGGAGCAGCGTGGATTTGCCGGAGCCGGAGGCCCCCATCAGCGCCACGATCTCGCCCTGTTCCAGCGTGAAGGAGACGCCTTTCAGAACGGTGTGCTGCCGGGGGCCGTCGGCATAGTCTTTTACAAGATGGGCAACGGTGACAAATTGCATCGGATTTGCCGTTTCCACGCGATCCCTCCTTTGTCTGTCCGAACGTTCAACCGTTTTTTGTTCATTGGTTTTTAGTATACCATGGCGCGCGGTGGAATGATATACTTTCGCATCAAAAAGTCGGTTACCGTGCTTTTGAAGCAACAAAAACAGCCGAAGCCGGCGGGTCAGCGCCCGCGGCTTTGGCTGTTTTTTCTGAACGATTCTGAAGGGTTAAGATTCCCGGTATGCGTGCACGACGTAGCGTTCCAGGCCGCTGCCGTAGCTGGTGGCGCAGGTGGACAGCGTCAGCACCTGCGCGCCCGAGGGCGGCGCTGCGCCGGTGTCATAGTCCGAACCGGCCAGCAGCTGCTGCAAAAAGGCGTCGTACTCCTCCCCTTCTGTGCGGCCGGTCCGGTAGATCTCCCCGGTATCGGTGGCTTCGTGGCAGGAAAAGATACGCCAGGTCTGCGTTTCTTCCGGCGTGTACAGCGTAAACGTCGGGTACTGGGTATAGAAGTCCTGCTCCCGGTAGCGCAGCAGCCCGCTGAACATGGAACCCGTGTGCAGGTTGTGGCCGTAGATCACGCGGTAGAGTTCCGTTTCGCCGTCCACCGGCGCGGCGAAGAACAGGCAGCCCTCCGGCGAATCGCTGCCGTCAAAGGCTGTGTGCAGGTAGGTCTGGTTGTCCTGCGCCTGCACGACAGGCAAAGACAATTCCAGCCCCGGCATCTCCAGCCAGGCGGCCGCGTCCGCATTGATGGCCTGCAGCACTGCAAAACTGACGCCGCCGGTGGCCTCTTCCCCCGCCTGGGCCGGTTCGGAAACCGCCAGCCGGCGCAGGCCGGTGTAAAAGCGGCTGCTTTCCCGGTATTGATTCTGCTTGTAGCCAAAGGCGGCCAGAAAGCCCAGCCCCGCCAGCAGCAAAACGGCGCTGAGCGCCAGCCATGCGCGGGACGGCGGCTGCAGGCGGCGCCCGCCCCAGGATGTGCTCCCACGGTTGATTTTCATTGATCTCGCATCCCCAATCGCCAGTAAGCCGGTATATTGGCCCGGCGGTAGTAGAACAGCGCCGTGACCGCCGCGCCGCACAGACAGGCGACGCCCAGACCCAGCCACACCCACATCCAGGGGTCGTCCCCGGTCTGTACGCGCTCCGGCGGGGTCTCGCCGGGCGGGGTCGGCTGCGGGGGCGGGGTCCCTCCGGGCGGCGTGGTCGCCGGGGGCGGCGTCGGCGTGGGCGGCGGGGGCGTCGGCTTGTCCTCCATCGTGATGGTGTGGTAGCCATGGTCCGGTATGGTGCCGTCGCCGTTGAACACAAAGGTGATATCCGCCGCCAGCTCGTAGCCGTCCGGCGCGCTCTCCTCGTGCAGGACATAGGTATGCCCGGCCACCAGGACGACGCCGCTCTCGCTCTTATAGGTGATGACATGCGGTTCGGTCCCGGTGGTCCAGCGGTCGACCAGCTCGCCGGTGTTTTTGTCGGTCAGCGTCAGCACCGCGCCGGGCAGCGGTTCGCCGTTTTCGTCCACCTTGGCAAACTTGACCTCCAGCGGCTTGTCGGTCACGATCAGCGTGTCGCCCTCGAGCGCGCCGTTCTCGCCGTCGAGCTGCACCGTCAAATCTTCACGCACCGTGAACGGGATATCCAGGCTGACCGCATAGCCCGCCGGGGCCATATCCTCATGCAGCAGGAAGCGGCCGGGGTTGAGTTCGACCGTATGCGGCGTCTCGCCGGATGTCCAGTGGTCGATGAGCGTCTGGCTGCCGTCGCTGGAAAGGCAGTACAGTTCGAGCGCCGCCCCGGGCAGTTCGTCGGTCCCGGTCAGGCTGCGCTTGCTGACCGTGATCAGCTTTGTGCTGGTGTTGGTAAAGGTGTAGGTCTTGCCGTCCTCGCTGGCGGTCAGCGTGGAGGTGTAGTCCTCCAGGCCGGTCATATCCTCTTCCAGGCGGCAGTTTTCCATCCCGCTGCGGATCGTGAAGCGGGCGGTGGCGTTATCCCCCGAAAGAACGCGGGTGGCTTTCTTTTCCTGGCCGTTTTCGGTGTAGTACAGGATGATGGTGGCGTCCGGGTGGGGCTGCCCGCCGGTCTGCCAGACCTTTTTGACAAGGATGTCGCCGTAGGTGTTGATCGCGCCCGACATGTTGGTCGTCGTCTTTACGATCACGACCGGGAAGACCCAGTCATCGGTGCCGGGGACATAGAAGCCGTCGGTGCCGGGGATGCGGATCTCATCCAGCGTTTCCCCCACCGTGACGCCGATGGAAAAATAGCCCGGGTCGGCGTAGGTATCCTGCCCGATGCCGTTCGGGAAGTAAATGTACAGATAGCGGTCCCGCTGCTGGAACGAGACGCCGCCCTCCGAATAGTTGATGCTGATGCCTTCGGGGCAGAAATCGAGCAGCCAGCCGATGTCCAGGCGCAAAAAACTGCTGTCGGCGCTCTGGTTGTCGACCATCAGGGAGGAATCGTCCAGGATGCCGTCCTGCCCGGCCGCCACCGATTCACCGTTCAGATAGGTCGTGCCGTGGGTATAGGTTGCATGGGTCGACGCGCCGGCGTCCAGGCTGGTCGGGTCGTTGGGGTCGTAGGCGCGGCCGCACAGCGAAAAGCTGAAGTTGAAGGAAGCCGTGTCCCCCACCTTCATCTGCAGCGGCGTACCGGCATCTTTGAGCTCCTTGAGTTCGGCGCTGGTATACTCCTGCCCGTTGACGGTCATCGTGATCTGCTTCATGTAGCGCATCAGATCGACATCGCCGTTGCTCGCCGCGTCGTAGCCGGGATAGTAATAGTTGTTCTGCGCCGCCTGGGCCCGGACCGGCATGAGCCACGCGGCCAGCAGCATCCACAGCGCCGCCAGCAGCAGGCAGCGCGCCCAGCGCATTATCCTTCCTGTCTTTTCCACCGCAGTTCCCTCTCGATACGCCCGGCCGCCCAGTTTGCGCGGGCACGGCCGGTAAGGGCGCCGTGCCGTATGCACACAGCAAAAGGCGCAGCGCCCGAATTCAAAGCCCTGTCAAGCGCGCAGGCACGCGCTCGAAATGCAGGAAAATTTTAACACGAATCATTTCAATTTTCAAGTGTTTTTGCTGTAAATATCGTTATATTTTTTATCCCAAATTGTCACTTTTGTTTTATTCTCATGGAGCGAGCGAATACCCACATAAAAAATGCAGAAAAAACAAAACCGGAACTGACGGCGAAATTTGTCAGTTCCGGTTTTATTTCGTACTATTATTTTTTGCAGCGTTCAGCTCTGTTCGGAAAAAATCTCCATGCGGCCGCTCTGCACAAGATCAATGAACAGCCGCCCGAGGTCGGGGTCGAACTGGGTCCCGAGGTTGCGGCGGATCTCCTCAAGGGCCTGGTCCACGCGCATGGCCTCCTTGTAGCTG
>DSTMC04003__coassemble_1385_pt1 | contig 17673 bp, 15 predicted proteins | sample DSTMC04003__metabat2_high_PE_042 | metagenome-assembled genome bin DSTMC04003 | reverse complement strand
CCTCGGCGGCCAGCGGGCGGATCTCGTTGATGCCGCGGCCGTCCACACGCTTGCCTTCGTCCAGCAGCCAGCGGCGCACAACGAACTTCTGCATCTTATAGCTGATGAGGTCCAGCGTCGAAGCGTCCAGGTCGGGGTACTCGGCGGCGATCTTGTCCATGATGGGCAGCAAAGCGGCGTCGCGCACATTCTTGTCGTCGGTGTCCATCGCGGCCTTGAACTCGTCCAGGTGGTCGGCGCTGATCTTCTTCAGCAGGTCATAGTCCAGGTCGACCGACTGGAACTCGATCTTCGGCTTGCCGATCTCGGCCACAATGCCGTTGATGAAGGCGAGCATCTTCTTGATCTCGGCGTGGCCGGTCTTGATGGCCTCCATCATGGTGGCCTCGTCCACTTCGTTGGCGCCGGCCTCGATCATCACGATCTTGTCCATGCTCGCGGCCAGCGTCAGGGCCAGGTCACTGTGGGCGCGCTGCTCTTTGGTCGGGTTCAGCACGATCTGCCCGTCCACCAGGCCGACCGCCACACCGGCGATGGGGCCCTTCCAGGGGATGTCGGACATCGCAATGGCCAGCGAAGCGCCGTTCATACCGGCGATCTCGGCGCTGTTGTCCGGGTCCAGGCTCATCACGGTCATGGTCACGCACACGTCGTTGCGCATGTCCTTGGGGAACAGCGGGCGGATCGGGCGGTCGACCACGCGGCTCGAAAGGATCGCGTGCTCGCCGGGGCGGCCCTCGCGGCGCATAAAGCTGCCGGGAATGCGGCCCGCCGCGTACAGCTTCTCCTCAAATTCCACGCTCAGCGGGAAAAAGTCGATGCCGTCGCGGGGCTTTTCGCTCATGGTCACGTTGCACAGCACGCAGGTCTCGCCGTAGCGGATCATCGCGCTGCCGTTGGCCAGGCCGCACAGCTTGCCGGTCTCCACCACGAACGGGCGGCCCGCAAAGGTGGTCTCAAATTTGCGGTAGTGGGGGAACGTCTCTTTTTTGGATGAAAATTCCAGTGCCATAATGGTTCTCCTTCCGGGGAAATATATTGTGCCATGGCGCCTGTGCTTTGAGCAATAAATCCAGCCGCCGAGCCGGCATGCCCGGTTCAGCGGTTCGATTTACTGCACAAACCACGGCGCCTGAGTCCGGTGGAAAGGCGCCGCCGTCCGGCGGCAGAAATATAACAGAAGGGCAGGGCGCAACATTTGTTGCGCCCTGCCCGTTTTGCCAAGGATTACTTGCGCAGACCCAGTTCAGCGATCAGAGCGCGGTAACGGTTGATGTCCTTCTTCTGCAGATAGGCAAGCAGGTTGCGGCGGCGGCCGACCATCTTGAACAGGCCGCGGCGGCTGTGGTTGTCGTTCTTGTTGCTCTTCAGGTGCTCGGTCAGGTGGTTGATGCGCGCGGTCAGCAGCGCGACCTGGACCTCCGGGGAACCGGTGTCGCCCTCGTGCAGGGCGGCCTTTTCGATGATGGGCTGCTTTTCAATGGCAGATTTCTGGCTCATGGTGTGTTTTCCTTTCTTTTAATAAAATATAAGCCGGCGGCACAGCAGCGGGCAGCAAGGTTTCCCCACAGGGGCATACACCCGGGACCGAACCGCGGTAACGTTAGTCATTATAGCATACGCCGCCGCCCTTGGCAAGAAGTTTTTTCACGCGCTTTGGGGGATTTCGGCAGATGCACTTCACAGCCGACCTTTGCCCGCACCCCATTTTTTAAAGTACCGCCCCATGCTCACCAGCTGCATCTTGAACCGCCCGGCGTCGCGCATTGGGGCGCGGTGCCAGGCGTGCACGGCTTTGAACTGCGGCAGCAGCCACACTTCGCCGTGGCGCAGCATCTTCTGGGTCAGGTCGGCGTCCTCGACATACATGAAATATTCGGGGTCGAACCCGCCCGCCGCCGCAAAGACCGCGGTGCGCACGGCGGCAAAGCTGCCGGTGCAGAACTCGATGCGCCGCGCCTGGCTCAGGTCCTCGTCCCGCATCAGGTAATGGTCGTTCGCTTTGGCAAAAACGCCCCGCGGGAACCGCTCGGCCAGCTGGCGCGCCAAAAGCAGCCAGGGCGTCGGCTTGCGGCGGGGCAGGTCCTGCCGCCGCCCGTCAGGGAAAAACAGCTGCGGCGTCGCCATCACGGCCTGCGGGTGGTCCCGCATCCAGGCCGCCATGCCGGCGAGCACGCCGTCCTGCAGCAGAATGTCCGGGTTCAGGATAAAGTGCACCTCGCTGCCCATGGCCGCCAGGTCGGGCAGCACGCTGTTGTGCCCTTTGCCAAAGCCGACGTTCTCCGGCAGGCAGCGCACGGTCACGCGCGCGTCGCCGAAATCCTCGGCCGCCAGCCGCGCGCCGCAGCCGTCGGGGCTGGCGTTGTCAACGACAAACAGGCGGAAATCCGCCGCCGGGGTGTGGGTCAAAACGCTGCGCACGGCGGCGCAGACCTCCTCATAATCGCAGTACGCCACGATGCAGGCGCTCATGCGCGGTGCGTCCATTGCGTCCTCCTTGTTCAAAGTTCAAACATTCACGCAGAAAAGCAGATAAACAAAACCTGCCCCGCCAAAGGCAGAGGCAGGCGCTTTCATGTGCTACTTGTCCAGCGCCTCCAGCCGGTCGAGGTCATAGGGCGTGTTCTGGTAGACGTAGTAGTTCAGCCAGTTGGCGTACAGCAGGTACCCGTGCGCGCGCCAGCGGAACAGCGGCTCGCGGCCGGGGTCGTCGTCCGGGTAATAGTTCACCGGTACGCGGATGTCCCGCCCGGCGGCCACGTCGCGCTTGTACTCGGCGTCCAGCGTGTACTTGTCGTATTCGGGGTGGCCGATCACAAAGATCTGCCGCCCCGATTCGGTCGAAAGCAGCATCGGCCCGGCCACGTCGCTCTCGGCCAGGATGCGCAGCGCGCCGCAGGCGTCGATGTCCGCGCGGTTCAGCCCGGCCCAGCGGCTGTGCGGGGCGTAGAACACCTCGTCAAAGCCGCGCACCAGCGGGTTGGCGGGGCGGGTCAGCCGGTGCTCAAACACACCGAACATCTTCCGGTCCAGGTGTACCTTGCGCACGCCGAAATGATAATACAGCCCGGCCAGCGCGCCCCAGCACAGGTGGATGGTGGAGAACACGTTCTCTTTGCTGTATTCCATGATCGTGCACAGCTCGTCCCAGTAATCCACCTGCTCATAGTCCATGTCTTCGACCGGCGCGCCGGTGATGATCAGCCCGTCGAACCGCTCGTGCTTCACCGCATCAAAGGTCTTGTAAAAAGCCTTCATGTGCTCGGGCGGGGTGTGGGTGGTGCTGTGGGTGGCCGTCTGCAAAAAGGTCAGCTGCACCTGCAGCGGGCTGTTGGCCAGCAGGCGGGCCAGCTGCGTCTCGGTCACGATCTTGGTCGGCATCAGGTTCAGGATCAAAATGCGCAGCGGGCGGATGTCCTGGCTGTGCGCGCGCTCGCGGTGCATGACAAAGACGTTCTCGTCCGAAAGCGCGCGGTAGGCGGGCAGTTCCCGCGGGATGATCAGCGGCATGGGGGCCTCCTTGCGTGGGTCAGATCTTGTCCAGCGCCTGGGCGATGTCGGCAATCAGGTCGGCTTTGTCCTCCAGCCCGCAGCTCATGCGCACCAGGTCGGGGCGCACACCGGCGGCGGCCAGCTGCTCGTCGTTCATCTGGCGGTGGGTCGTGCTCGCGGGGTGCAGGCAGCAGGTGCGCGCGTCGGCCACATGGGTCTCGATGGCCGCCAGCTTCAGGTGCTCCATGAACGCGGCGGCCGCTTCGCGCCCGCCCTTGACGCCAAAGCTGACGACGCCGCAGGAGCCGTTGGGCAGGTACTTCTTTGCGCGCTCGTGGTACTTGTCGCCGGGCAGGCCACAGTAATCGACATAGGCGATTTTCGGGTGCCCGGCCAGAAATTCAGCCACAGCCTGGCCGTTTTCGCAGTGGCGGGCCATGCGCACATGCAGGCTTTCCAGCCCCAGGTTGAGCATGTAGGCGTTGATGGGGCTCTGCACGCAGCCAAAGTCGCGCATCAGCTGCGCGGTCGCTTTGGTGATGAACGCCCCGCCCATGCCGAACCGCTCGGCATAGGTGATGCCGTGGTAGCTTTCGTCCGGCGTGGTCAGGCCGGGGAACTTGTCGGCATGGGCCATCCAGTCAAAATGGCCGCCGTCCACGATCGCGCCGCCCACGCAGCCGCCGTGGCCGTCCATGTACTTGGTCGTCGAATGGGTCACGATGTCGGCGCCCCACTCGATGGGGCGGCAGCCGACCGGCGTGGGGAAGGTGTTGTCCACGATCAGCGGCACGCCGTGGCGGTGGGCCGCGGCGGCAAACCGCTCAATGTCCAAAACGGTCAGCGCCGGGTTGGCGATGGTCTCGCCAAACACGGCTTTGGTGTTGGGCTGGAACGCGGCGTCCAGCTCCTCGTCGCTGCAGTCGGGGCTGACAAAGGTGGCGGTAATGCCCATCTTGGCCATCGTCACGGCGATCAGGTTGAAGGTGCCGCCGTAGATGGAGCTGGAGGAAACGATGTGGTCCCCGGCGTTGCAGATGTTGAACAGCGCAAAGAAGTTCGCCGCCTGGCCGGAGGAGGTCAGCATACCGGCCGCGCCGCCCTCCAGCGCCGTGATCTTGGCCGCCACACGGTCGCAGGTCGGGTTCTGCAGGCGGGAGTAAAAATAGCCTTCGGCCTCCAGGTCGAACAGCTTGCCCATCCCGTCCGCCGTATCATATTTAAAGGTCGTGCTCTGGATAATGGGGATCTGGCGCGGCTCGCCGTTGCCCGGCGTGTAGCCGCCCTGCACGCACAGGGTGTTGATGGAAGGAACCGACATAACAAAACCTCCGTATTGTATCCGCGTTCAGCCCGGCAGGGGCGCGCCGGATAAGAAATTCGTTTTTTTTATTGTACTGCCTTCCCCTTTTGTTTGCAAGGCCAAATTTCGCGGCGGGGAGAGTGGCGCGGCATGCAGTTGTGGCGAAAATAAATTTTCAAGAATTCAACCAATGAAAATATTACGAACATTTTACATGCCCGCGATAGCGGCCTTTACATTCGCCTGCTAGAATAAAGTCAGTGCAGGGAAACTTGCACCGGACGCCCAGGGCGTACCCGAAAAATCCCCGGCGCGTTTGCCGGAACGGGCGCACCCCAGGAAACCGACTTTTTCGTTATTGGACATAACAGGAGGAATCTTACATGACAACGCAGAAGCAGGCGGCCAATTCGTCACAGAAATTGATGGTCTTTGTCCTGACGATGGCCCTGTACGGCCTCGCCACCCTCTTTACCGAACTGATCCCCTCCTTCCAGGTGGGCATCGTGGAATTCTCGGTCGAATACTTCCTCTTCATCCCGCTCACCCTCGCGATGCTGTTTGACCCGATGTCGGCGGCGCTCGGCGCGGCCACCGGCGAACTCGTCTTCAGCGAGATCATGCTCGGCCAGTTCGGCGGCCTCGGCGAACTGGAAAAGTTCATCACCGTAACGATCGGCGTCTACATTGCCGGCCGCCTTGTGCGCGACCCGCGCAACCGTAAGATGGTCGGCGCTGCGGCCATCGGCGGCGTCGTGATCCAGCAGGTGCTCGGCTGCATCGTCGACATCGCCAAGGTGCAGTTCGGCGTCGAGGATTTTGAAGCCGTCGCCGGTCTGCCCGAAAGCGTCTTCGTCACCGAAGGCTTCGCCTGCCTCAACGACATCCTCTTCTCCGGCATCCTCTTCTGCCTGCTGCCGACGCTCTACCTCGTTCCAAAACTCTACGGCAAGATCGAACCGCTGCTTGGCATGCAGCCCCGCACCGAAAAGACCGCGCTGGAGCCGATCGGCGGCAAGGTCGTCATCGGCGCGCTGATCGCTTTCGCGGTCGCGCTCGCCTCCGAGCTGCTGGCCACCGCCGGTTTCTCGGTCATCGACTGGGAAGCCGAGTGGGCTGAAAGCTCCACCGCCCTCGCCGTCGGCATCGTCGCCGCCGCCGTGCTGGCGGTCGTCATCGTGCTGGTGATGCGCAAAAACGGCGAAAAGACGGCCAAGAAGGGTGTGTAACGTTCGATGAATGTGGTAGAGATCGAACACCTGACCTATGCCTACCCCGGCGCGGCGGAAGCGACGCTCAACGACGTCTCGCTGACGATCGAAAAAGGCGACTTCCTTGCCATTGTCGGCAACAACGGCTGCGGCAAATCGACGCTGTGCAAGACGCTCAACGGCTTGATCCCGCAGTTCATCACCGGCGAGTATACGGGCCGTGTGACTGCTTGCGGCCTCGATGCCGCCACCACCGACATCGGCGCGCTGGCACAGAAGGTCGGTTATGTGTATCAGGATTTTGAGAACCAGATCATCCGCCCCACCGTGCTTGACGACGCCAGCTACGCCTGCCTCAACTACGCCCGGCCCGACTACCTCGAGCGCGGCCGCGAGGCGCTGCGCCAGTGTGGCCTGCAGGACAGGGAAGACGATTTCATCTGGCAGCTTTCGGGCGGCCAGACCCACCTGCTGGCGCTGGCGGGCGTGCTCAGCCTGCAGCCGGAGGTGCTGATCCTCGACGAACCGATCGCCCAGCTCGACCCGCAGCACGCCGACCGCATTTATGCGGTGCTGCGCCGCCTCAACGAAGAATACGGCAAGACGATTATCGTCATTGAGCACCACACCGAGTACATCGCCGATTTCTGCAAGCATGTGCTGCTGCTCAGGGACGGCCGCGTGCAGTGGAAGCTGCCGACCGACGACGCTTTGCAGCGCGTCGACGAACTGCAAAGCTGCAATATCTTCCCGCCGCAGGTGACCATCGCCGCCCACCGGCTGCGCCAAAACGGCGAGCTGTACGCCCCGCGCCTGCCCGCGACGGTGGAGGAGGGGCGCGACGCCTTCGCGCCGCGCCCCGGCGCCGCACCGGCCGTGCGCGCCGCCGCAAAGAACAGCGGCGCGGAGGTGCTGCGCTTCCAGAATGTCTCGGTCGCCTACCGCAGCGTTAAGGGCGCGCCGAACCGCGTCTTTGACGGGCTCGACCTCTCGATCCGCAGGGGAGACAAGGTCGCGCTGATCGGCTCGAACGGCGCGGGCAAGTCGACGCTGATGAAGCTGATGGTCGGCCTGCTCAAGCCCACAGAGGGAGAGATCTTCTTAAACGGCCGCAGTCTGCACGGCGTCAAGCCGGAGGGGCTCTGCCGCGAGGTGTCGATGGTCTACCAGAACCCCGAAGACATGTTCATCCAGGATTCCATCGAAGCGGACATCGCCTTCGCGATGAAGGCGCGCGGCCTGCCCGACGCCGACGCCCGCACCGACGCGTTGCTCGCCCGCTTCCGCCTTGCCGGCCTGCGCGGGCGGGACGGCCGCCTGCTCTCGGGCGGGCAGATGCGCCGCGCCAGCCTTGCCATCGGCATTGCGCTCGACCCGGGCATCCTGCTGCTCGACGAGCCGACCGCCAACCTCGACATCGCCACCCGCAAGGAGATCATGCGCACGCTCGAGGAGATGAAGCAGATCACCGAGACCGTGATGATCGCCACCCACGATATGCAGCTTGTCTGCGAATGGGCCGAGCGCATTATCGTGCTCTGCGGCGGCCGGGTTGTCGCCGACGGCCCGCGCGACGCCATCTTCCGGGATGGCGAACTGCTGAGGACCGTCGGCATCCGCCCGCCGGAGATATTTGCGATGGGCCGGGCGCTGGACCCCGCGTCCGCCTGCTACACCATTGATGATTTCCTCGCCCGTTTCACCGGGCGCGCCGGGCAAACCAGGGAGGCAGCGGTATGAAAACGATGGAAAAACTTTCCGAAAATATTTTAGACAAGCTCTCGATCGACTTCCTGCGCAACCAGGTGCTGAAAAACGCCTACGGCAACAACGATACCCGCATCGCCGCGATGGACCCGCGCATGCTGCTTGTCTGGTATCTGTTCTTCGGGCTTGTGCCCTGGTTCGTGCACAGCGTACCGTTTCTCATCGGCTGCTTCCTGCTCGTTGCCGTCACGACCTGGATGGCGCATGTGGCCGGGCTTGTTCTGTTCCTCTTCGCCCTCGGCGTTTTCTCGCAGACAGGGTATCTGTTTCTGGTCACGCTGCTGTTCGGCGGCGACGCTTCGGCCATCGTGCCGCTGCTGATCCTCACGCTCAAAGTCGCGACCGTCTCGCTGGCCTCGATCACGATCTTTTCCGGTCTTGACCCGGACAAGCTCGCCAACGGCCTGATGTGGTACGGCTGCCCGGAGCGCCTCTCGTTTTCGATCTCCTACGCCTACCGCATGCTGCCGCTGCTGATGGAGGAGTTCCAGAACGTACTGCTGTCCTACCGCTTGCGCGGCAACCCGCCTGCGCACGATACGTTCGGCGGCAAGGTCAAATACCTGATCTACCAGATCCAGGTCATCATCCACGCCTTCTACCCGCTGATGCTCAACACGGCCAAGCGCTCGCGCACGACAGTCGAGGTGCTGGAGATCAAGGGCTACCGCTATGCGGCCGTCAACAGGGAAGTCAAAAAGATCAAGCTGTCGCAGCTGCATCTGACCAACGACGACCTGCTGTTTGCCGCCGTCTCTTTCCTCTGGGTGGCCGTCACCATCCTCATCGCCACGATCGTGTAAGGGGGCAGAAGCATGTATCTCGATTTTCACACCCACGGCAAGCTGGCCAAATACCTGCCTTTCTCGACGGCCTATACGGACTGGCTGCTGGCGGAAGCCGGGGCGGCGGGGCTGGACGCCATCTGCTTGACCGAACACTTCAACACCCAGCAGTTTGACGAGGTCTACGGCTACATCGCCGAACACGGCCGCCCGGTCGGCGACGCGTTCGCCTTTGACGGGCTGCGCGTTTTCCCCGGCATGGAGACCGACATCGCCGAAGGCGGCCATGTGCTGTGCATCGGGCCGATGGACGCGATCCGCGAACTCAACCGCCGCCTCGAACCGCACAAGACAAAAGGCAGCTTTCTGCCCTTTGCCGACCTGGCCCGCCTGTTTGACGAGTACCCGGTGCTTGTCGGCGCCGGGCACCCGTTCCGCGCGGGCGGGCACATCCCCGACCTGCCAAGCGAGCTGCTTGCGCGGTTCGACTTCCTTGATCTGAACGGCAAGGACATCGCCGAAGATCGCGCCCGCACCGAGCGCTTGACCTACGGCTTTGGCCACCAGCTGCAAAAGCCGGTCGTCGCGGGCAGCGACACCCACCAGGCCGTGCAGTACGGCTGCATCCGCACGCATTTCGACCGCGACGTCTCCACCTTCCGCGAGCTTTACGCCGAGATGCAGGCCGGGCGGTACAACATCGCCGTCCACCCGGACGCCGCCGCCAAGGTGCGCACGGCCGGGCTGCTCAAGCGCGCCCTCAAGGAGATCCACGCCCTGGGCGGCGATTATGTCGAGGTGCTGCTGCGCGAAAGCGGCGAATCGCCCGCCGTCCTTGCCGCCAAGCACCGCCTGGCCGGATAAGGCTTGCCGGCGCCCGCGGCGCATGGTAAAATAGCGATAAGATAACAGGAAAGAACGCAGGCCTGCCCGCCAGGCCTGCGCCTCTTTCGTATCCGTTCAAAACCTGAAAGAAAAAGGACCCCGCCATGTGCCTCACCTTTCCACAAATGCCGGAAAACCTAACCGCCACCGAGAGTGCGATCCTGGAATACATCTGCGCCCATCGGGACGAGTTCTTGTTTATGACCATCGCCGAACTGGCCGCGGCGCTGCATGTCTCGGAGGCCAGCATCTCCCGCTTTGCCCGCCGCGTCGGCTGCCGGGATTTCAAGCATCTCAAGCAGGTGGTGCTCGCCCAGGGCGAACGCCCCGGCGCGGCCCGCAAGCTGGCCAACACGCTGGCCGAAGGCGAGACCGCCCTGCTGCCGCGGTGGATCGAACAGCAGCGGGCCAACCTTGAAAAGACGCTTGAACTGCTCGACAAGGCCGAGTTTGACCGCGCCGTGCAGGCCATCGTCGCGGCGCAGCGGGTCTATCTGCACGCCAAAAACGCCTCCCGTGCGCTGGTGGAGCTGTTGGCCTACCGCCTGCGCCGCATCGGCGTCGAGGTCGAGCGCCTGCCCGCCGGCGGCAGCGAACTGCTGGAGGGCCTGGCCGGGGCCGGGGCGGGGGACCTGGTGGTGCTGTTCGGCTTCTCCAAGCTCTCGGCCGAAGCACGCGTGCTGCTCGACCACAGCGCCGCCGCCGGGTACCGCACGCTGCTGTTCACGGCCCGCCAGTACCCCGCCCACAGCGCCGCCGACATCCGCCTGACCGTCTACCGCGGTGAGGAGGACGAATATCATTCGATGACCGCCCCCGCCGCCGTGGCCGACGCCCTTGTGCTGGCCGTTTCCGCCCGCAAAGGCCCCGCCGCCGTCGCCCGCCTCGAGACTGTCCGCACCCTCAAGCAGCAGTACGGCAACCGCCTGTGACCCGCGCCGCCCTCGCAAAATACAAATCATACGGGCTGGCAGCGTTTGGTTTCGGCAAAAACAAATATTTTGTTCACCCGCATAAAAAAGACCGAAATCAGAGCGCCTCCCCCCCCTGTGATTGCAAGTTTTTCTTTGCCTGTGCCTGCCGTGGACAAAAGGCCGGAGGCAGGGCAAAGCGCCCGGCTTCCGGCCTTTTGCTTCAGACAATGGGGATCTCTGTGCCGTTCACCGTCACCGCGGCAACGGTCTGTGGGTCGACCAAGCGGCCGAATTCGCATTCCACGATGTAGGCGTCCTGCCCGCCGTAAGCGCTGCGCACGCCCTCCGCGTCCCAGCCCTCCGGCAGGGGCAGAATACTGCCGTCGGCAAACGTGACTGAGACCGGCAGGCGGGAAAGCGCGTCTCGCACATCGGCGTCCGGGTGTTCGCCGAAGACGATTGCCACGCGCATCGGCGTCAGGCGTACTTCGGTAATCTCAATGCCGGTTTGTGGGTCGGCTGTACCGGCCGGTGCGGCTGCGATCACGGTCGGCTGTGCTTCGGGAAGTGTGAACGAGAAGGTTATCTCATTTTCCCACGTCCAGGCTGTTTCGGTGCCGCCACTTGCGTCTGTGCGGTTGCCAAAGATATAGTACACGGTCAACTCCACTGCGTCCCCAGGCGCGAAGCCCTCGTAGTTGACGGTCAGCATCACCGGTACGGTGGCATCGGCGGGGTTGGGGTCCTCCAGCATCCGGCTGCCGCCGCTGCCGGTCTGGCCGGGGTGCGATTTCGTCGGCTGCAGACGGGACCAGACATTATAAGTCAGATCCGGGTCATACTGTCCTTCGTCAAAGGTGATTTGCGCCGGGATATACGCCTGTATGCCATCGTCCACAATGCCTTCCAGCGAAACGGTCACACCGGCTTTCGTCTGGCTCAGCTCAAGCCCTTCTCCGGGCATGCCCAGCTGCGCGGCCTGTTGCCGGTCCGCGCCAAAGAATTCACCCACAGCGTCCCAGGGGAACACACCGGTGGCAACGGCCCCCGTGCCAAGGCAGAACACCAGCGCGGCTGCCGCCGCCAACGCCCACAGCCGCCGCGTGCGCCGTACGGCAGGGTGGGGGGCAGCGGCGGGTTTTGGCGGCGTAATTTCCGACAACCCCAGTTTGTGCCGGGTCAGCGCCAGAATACGCTCGTTCTCCCCATCCTGCGCGCTGCCCGGCTGCGGGTGAGGGAGGTGATACTCTTCCATCCAATCAAACCACGTCTTCATGCGTGACGCCCCTTTCCTGTAAAAAATTGCGCAGCTTTTCACGGCCGCGCGCCAGCCTTGTCTTCACGGTGGAGTCATTCAACCCCATGCTGTGGGAAATCTGTGTGGTCTTTTCCCGGTTGAAATAGTAGCGCAAAAAGATCTCCCGCGTCTGTGCGTCCAAACTGTCCAGAGCTTCGCGGGTCAGCTGTTCCAGCTCGCGGCGTTCCAGCCCCTGCGCGGCCTGCTCGGCGGGGGAGAGAAAGTCCTCCTCCAGCGGCTGCACCGGTCGCAACGCGCGCAGGCGGCTACGCGCTTCGTTGCGGCAAATGGCCGAAAGATAACTTTTCAGCGTTCCTTTGGCGGCGTCCAGCCGCCCGGCAGCTTGCCAAAGTTTTACAAAAGCGTCAGCGGCTGCCTCCTCCACATCCTGCACCGGCAGGCCGGGTCCAGCTGCCCGCACAACGGCAGCGGCATACCCGCCATACTGCTGGATGCACAGGGCCAGTGCCTGCTCATCTTTTCTCTGCAGGGCGGACAGCAATTCGTTTTCCTCCATAGCCTCACCTTCTTCGTTTTTTCTGAAACATGTTTCACCCTTCTATACGCCGCCCGGCAGCGTTTGGTTTCGGCAAAAACAAATATTTTGTTCACCCGCATAAAAAAGACCGAAATCAGAGCGCCTTCTCAAGCGCAAGATTTCGGTCTTTTTTTATAGTATCCGTGCTGCCGCCCGCTTCCGGTCACAGCCCCAACTCCTGCCGCAGCTGTACAAGCCAGGCGGGCGGTGTATCGGTGGCGGGCAACAGTTCGCCGTTGCGGTAGAACGCCACCACCCGGAAGCCGTTGTCGTTGTCGTAGAACGTGGCCTCGTTGCACAGCGGCAGCAGCTTGCCAAGGTCCCGGAACCGCCGGGCAAAGCGGCGCTCTACATCTTTACTGGCAATGTTGTGGCCCCCGTGCGCAACGCGGTTGGCAATGCGCTGGATGGATTCCCCGGCGGTGTCCAGGCCGACATAGTACAGCCGGACGGTGTACCCGGCGTCGCGGGCTGCACGCGCCATTTTGCGGGAAAAGCTGCCCGACAGGGTGCTTTCCTCGGTGAAGTCGATGCCCTGCGCAAGGCAATCCTGCAGGCGGGCCACAGCGGCCTGCCCGCCCGCGTATTCATCGCCGCCGAGCTGCGCGGTGATCTTGTCCGGGTCCACGATCACGCCCAGATCGTCCAGGCAGTCTTTCAGCACGCCGGACAGGCTGCTTTTGCCGGCGCCGTTGACGCCGCCCACGATTGTAAACATCGGCATGGTTATTGCACCTCCCCGGTGGATGGCCCGCGCGTTTGGCGCGGGCAGGGCCGCAAACACAAAAGTGCCGAGACAGATGTCTCGGCACTTCGCCTTGGTGCGGAAGATGGGACTTGAACCCACACGTCATGGACACACGCACCTCAAACGTGCCTGTCTGCCGATTCCAGCACTTCCGCTCATGCTCTGCCGTGACCCGGCGTTGCAAAGGGTATTCTACCACACCGCCCGGCAAAATGCAAGCCCTTTTTTCGGCTTTTTTGCCGCGGCGTGTACGGCATGCAGAAACGCCGGAAAAATGCAAGCCCTTTTTGGCAAAGAAATGGCAAAGATTTTGCCTATACGGCCAAGAAACGGTTAAGAAAGTGTTGAATTTTGCCTGCGGTTTGCTATAATGGCGTGGAAGCCAGGGCGCACCGGACCGGTCAAAAGCAACCCTAAAGCGCCGGAAGCCTGAAGCGGACCCGCCGCAAAGCGGCTGACGCCGCTCGGTTTTTTTTGTAAAAACAAAACGCAGAACCGGGGCGGCCTTTGCGCCGCCCCAAAGGAGTGTATACCCTATGCAGATCGTGATCGTGGGCCTGGGCAAGGTGGGCCGCGCCCTGACCGAGCAGCTGACCGCCGAAGGCCATGACATCGTCGCCATTGACAACGACGCCGAACTGACCGAGGACATCGTGAACGTCTACGACGTGCGCGGCGTGGCGGGCAACGGCGCGTGCTACGACGTTCAGCGCGAAGCGTTCGAGGACGGCGCCGATCTGCTGATCGCCACCACCTCCAGCGACGAGATCAACATCCTTGCCTGTCTGGTGGCCAAAAAGATCGGCACCCGCCACACCATCGCCCGCATCCGCAACCCGGAATACGAGCGCCAGCTGCGCTTCATGCGCGCCGAACTCGGCCTGTCCATGGTCATCAACCCCGAGAAAGCCACCGCGCGCGAGATCGCCCGCGTGCTGCGTTTCCCCAGCGCCATCAAGCTCGAACCGTTCTGCCGCGGCCGCTTTGAACTCATCGAATACCGCCTTGGCCCCGGCAACCCGCTGGCGGGCATGGCGCTGGCCGATTTGTACGGCAACATGCACCTGAAACTGCTGATCTGCGCGGTTGCGCGCGGGCGCGAGATCTCGATCCCCGGCGGTTCCTTTGTGCTGCAGGAAGGGGACAAGATCTACCTGACCGCCACCCCGCGCGACCTCAGCAATTTCTTCCGCCGCCTGGGGCTTTTCAAGGCGCGCGCCGCCAACCTGATGATCGTGGGCGCTTCCCGCATGGCCTACTATCTCATCCGGGATTTGCGCGACAGCCGCATGCACATCACGGTCATCGACAGCAGCGCCGCGCGCTGCCAGGAGATGAGCGAGAAGATGCCCGGCGTTCTGGTCATCCACGGCGACGCCGCCGACAGCGAACTGCTCAACGAGGAGGGCCTGGCCGATATGGACGCCTTTGTGGCGCTGACCGGCCTGGACGAGACCAACATCATCCTTTCGATGTACGCCGCGCAGGGGGAACACTGCAAGGTCATCGCCAAGGTCAACCGCCCCTCCTTTGCGGACCTGGCCACCGCCAACGGCATGCTGGACAGCGTCGTTTCCACCTCGACCGTCACCACAGAGGCGATTCTGCAGTATGTCCGCGCGATGCAGAACACGCTCGGTTCCAACATCAAGGCGCTGCACCGCATCGTCGGCGGCCAGGTCGAAGCGCTGGAGTTCGGCGTGCGCAGGGACGCCCCCTTTGCCGGGGTGCCGCTCAAGGACCTGCCCATCCGCGCGGAGGTTCTGGTCGCCGGTATCGTGCGGCCCAACGGCGAGACCATCATCCCCTCCGGCAGCGACACGCTGCAGCCCGGCGACGATGTGGTCGTTGTGACCAACGGCGCGCGCATCCATGATCTGCGGGACATCCTGCAGGAAGGGGGCGCGCGATGAACTACCGCATGGTGCTGTATGTGCTGGGGCGCATCTTTCTGGTCGAAGCCGCGCTGCTTGTGATCCCGCTGGCCTGCGCGCTGCTGTACGGCGAAAACACCTGGCTGTACTTCCTCATCCCCATTGCGGCGCTGGTGCTGCTGGGCGGGGCGCTGGGGCTGCGCCGCCCCAAAAACACAACGATCTACGCCCGCGACGGCCTTGTGGTCGCGGCGCTGGCCTGGGTGCTGCTGTCGGCGTTCGGCGCGCTGCCGTTCTATCTCTCGCGGGAGATCCCCTCGTACACCGACGCCTTTTTCGAGATGGTCTCCGGCTTTACCACGACCGGCTCGACCATCCTCACCGATGTCGAGGCCATGAGCCACGGCATGCTGTTCTGGCGCAGCTTTTCCCACTGGGTTGGCGGCATGGGTGTGCTCGTGTTCCTGATGGCCGTGCTGCCGCTGACCGACGGCCGCGCCATGCACCTGATGCGGGCCGAAGTGCCCGGCCCTTCGGTCGGCAAGATCTCCAGCCGCCTGCAGGACAGCGCCAAGATCCTGTACAAGATCTATCTGGTCATGACCGTGCTGGAAGTCGTGCTGCTCTGCCTGGGCGGCATGCCGCTGTTCGATTCGCTCATCCACAGCTTCGGCTCGGCCGGTACCGGCGGCTTCAGCAGCAGGGCGCTCAGCGTCGGGGCGTACAACAGCCCCTATGCCGAATGGGTCATCGGCATCTTCATGCTGCTGTTCGGCATCAACTTTAACCTGTATTACTTCCTGTTGCTGCGCCACTTCAAGGAGGCGTTGCTGTCGGAGGAGCTGCTCGTCTACCTCGGCATCGTGGCGCTGTCCACCGCGGCCATCACCGGCAACATCCTGCATCTGTGCGACGGCTTCGGCCAGGCCGTCCGCCTGGCATTTTTCCAGGTCTCGTCCATCATCACGACCACCGGCTACGCCACCACAGACTTCAACCTCTGGCCCTCGTTCTCGCGCACGATCCTGGTCATGCTCATGTTCATCGGCGCCTGCGCGGGTTCCACGGCGGGCGGCCTCAAGGTCTCGCGCGTGGTCATCCTGTTCAAGTCCGCCGCGCAGGAGGTCCGCCGCATGCTGCACCCCCACGCCGTCACCACGGTCCGCTTCGAGGGCAAACCGCTGGACGTGCGCATGGTCAACGGTATCGGCGCGTATCTCACCGTTTACATCCTGATCTTCGCCGGGTCGGTGGTCGCGCTCTCGTTCGACGGCTTCGACCTTATCACGACCTTCACGGCGGTGGCGACCTGCTTCAACAACGTCGGCCCCGGCCTGGAGATCGTCGGCCCCATGGGCTCTTTTGCGGATTTTTCCCCCTGGTGCAAATGGCTGCTCAGCTTTGACATGCTGGCCGGGCGCCTGGAACTGTTCCCCATGCTGGCCCTGTTTTCGCCGCGCACCTGGCGCCCCCACCGCGCCCCGCGCACGGTGGTGCATCTGTAATCCTTCGGTTTCGGTATTTCTTTTCGGGAGAGGCTCGCCGCCTCTCTTTTTTCTTTTGCCCGCATGCCGCCGCGCGCCGCCGCATACATCTGGAAAAAAGGGGAGGGGTGCGGTATGAAGCGGCGTGCGGTCGTATGGGCGGTGCTGGCGGCGGGGCTGGGCCTGCTGGCCTGGTTCTGCGCGCGCCCGGCGGCCTGCCCGCACACGGCCATCCCCAACGACGTGCTCGCCGTGCAGGCCGAAGCCGCGCAGCCCGGGCGCTATGTCTGCCTGACGTTTGACGACGGCCCTTCCAAACACACCGACGCCATCGCCGCCGCCCTGGCCGAATACAATGCCCCGGCCACCTTCTTTGTCACTGCACAGCCCGCCAACCTGCCATACTATGACCGCCTGCCCGCGCTGCTTGCCGCCGGGCACCAGATCGCCATGCACAGCGCCAGCCATGACTATGCGGCCATCTACCAAAGCCCGGAGGCGTTCTGGCTCGACATCAAGGCGCTGCGGCAGGCGCTGGAACCCTATGTCCCGCTGGATGAACTTTACTGGCTGCGCTTTCCCGGCGGCAGCACCAACACGGTCAGCCACCGCTACGGCGGGCGGCAGATCATGCAGCGCCTCATTGCCGAAGCCGAAGAAAAAGGCTACCGCTGGATCGACTGGAACGTCTGCGGCGAGGACGCCACCGCCGCCCGCCCGGACGCCGCGCAGATCACACGCAACGTCACCGAAGGCGCCGCCGGGCGGGATGTCTGCATCGTGCTGCTGCACGACACCGCCGCCACGGCCGCGACGGTCAGGGCCCTGCCCGATATCCTCGCCTGGTTCGAAGCCGAAGGCTACCGCTTCTGCACAGTGGAAGAAATGTTCTCGATGACCGACGGGGGCGGGTGAAGGCCGCGGAAAACGCCGCTTGCCAAGCCCGGCCCCGCCGGGGTATAATAACCGCAAGGCGGCTGTTTGCGCAGCGGCTCGCCGGTCCGGCAACCGCCTTTTGATGCGCAATTATACCATTTCGCTGCGCTCCATGGGTATCATAGCCGCTTTCGGCGGCTATGATACGATTTTTGCGCAGCGGCTCGCCGTTCCGGCTGACGCCGGTCCGGCAACCGCCTTTTGATGCGCAATTATACCATTTCGCTGCGCTCCATGGTATAATAACCGCAAAGCGGTTATTATACGATTTTTGCGCAACGGCTCGCCGTTCCGGCTGCCGCCGGTCCGGCAACCGCCTTTTGATGCGCAATTATACCATTCCGCTGCGCTCCATGGTATAATAAGGGCAATACTTTGGAAGGAAAAGGGGGGAGGCGGGCGTGCCCAATACGCAAAGCCGCCGCATCGCGCTGTGCGG
>DSTMC04003__coassemble_782_pt1 | contig 41695 bp, 37 predicted proteins | sample DSTMC04003__metabat2_high_PE_042 | metagenome-assembled genome bin DSTMC04003 | reverse complement strand
AGATTTTCAAGTTCAACTGATCCAAACAAGTGTAAAGCGGCCCCCGCCACCGGCGCGGGCCGCTTTTCCATACCGTTTGCCTGTACAAAATTGTTCGCCAGTACAAGGGAGAGAACAATAAAAGGCCAACAAAGCCAACAAGGGCACCCATATCTACACCTACGATGAGCTGAACCGCATGGCGTCCAGCAACATCGCAAAAGAAACGTACCACAAAGCGGCCCCCGCCACCGGCGGGGGCCGCTTTTCCATATGACATGGCCTGTTACAAAAACCCGCGCTGCAGCGCAGCCAGCAGCGCCGTGCGCTCGTTGGGCAGCGTGCCGTCCATCACGGCGTTGAGCAGGATGTCCAGCGCCTGCCCCACGGCCGGGCCGGGGCGCAGGCCCGCAGCCAGTACATCGCCGCCGTTCACGGCCAAGCGGTCCAGCCGGTAGCAGCCGTCTGCGGCCAGCATCTCCATGCGGGCGGCAAACTGTGTGACTTCCTGCCAGCGCGCTGTGACCGCTGCGTTCTGTGCGTGGGCGGCCAGGTCGGCCAGTTTCAGCTGGCACAGCCGCCGCAAAAACACCGCCCCGCGCCGGTGCAGCAGCCGCAGGATGTCCGCGTCGGCGGCGGGCAGCGGCGCATCGTGCACGGCCACCAGGGCCGCCGCGCCTTCGGTCAGGCTGGCGGGCGCGCGCAGGCGCAGCAGGATCTCCCGCGCCATGCGCCCGCCGCGCTGGTTGTGCCCGGGGAAGTGTGCCGTGCCGTCGGCGTCCTCGGTGCGGCAGGCGGGCTTGCCCAGGTCGTGCAGCAGCGCGGCCCAGCGCAGCACGCGCGCGCCGCGCGCATCGCCGTGGCCGGTCAGCGTCTGCGCCAGTGCGTGCGCTTCGACCGCCCCCACAGCCACGGCCGTGTGCTGCCAGACGTCATAACAGTGCCAGCGGCTCGGCTGTGTGCAGCCGATGCAGGGCAAGATCTCCGGCAGCGCCCCGGCCAGGATCTCCCCGTACTGCGCCAGCACACGCCCGGACTGCGCCCCGGCCAGCAGCTTGTCCAGCTCGGTAAAAATGCGTTCCGGCGATACCCGCGCAACGCCGCCGCGGCAGCGCCGCGCGGCCGCGGCCGTGCCCGGCTCCAGCGCAAAACCCAGCTGCGCCGCAAAACGCGGCGCGCGCAGCACGCGCAGCGCGTCCTCGGCAAAGCGGGCGTTGGGGTCGCCGACACAGCGCAGCACCCCGGCGCGCAGGTCCTCCTGCCCGCCAAACGGGTCGACCAGACCGGCGGCAGGGGACCAGGCCATCGCGTTGACCGTGAAATCCCGCCGCGCCAGGTCCTGCCGCACATCGGGAACAAAGCGCACGGCGTCTGGGTGGCGGCCGTCGCTGTAGGCGCCGTCGCAGCGGAAGGTCGTGATCTCCCAGCTTTTGCCGCCTTCCACCACGGCCACCGTGCCGTGCTTTTTCCCGTTCAGCAGCAGGCGGCGGCCCTGGAACAGCGCTTCGACCTCGCCGGGCTGCGCGCTTGTGCAGATATCCCAGTCCTCCGGCGCGCGGCCAAGCAGGCTGTCCCGCACGCAGCCGCCCACAACGAACGCCTGGTGCCCGGCCGCCTGCAGCGTGCGCAGCAGCGCAGCCACCACCGGCGGCAGGGTCAGTTGCAGTTTGGTCTCCACAGGCGGCCTCCTTTCACTTTTTTCGGCGTCAGTCAAAACGCCATGTTTCGCTTAAATCGACCACGCAGGCCACACAGCCGCCCTGCGCCTGCAGGTCGCTGACTTTCTGCTGCGCGGCCGCCGCGTCTTCCATCCAGGTCACAAGGAAAAAGCTCTCCTCCGGCACGCCGTAGTACACCCAAACGCCGTCGGCGCGCACAAGATCGTCCAGGTGGTCCAGCTCCTCGCCGTCGGTCAGGCCGGGGCCTTCCTCGGCGTAGATCATCTCGGGGCTGACCTGCAGCGTATCGATCACGGTGATGCTGCTCTGGATATAGCTGTCCCTGTCGGTTGTCTGCAGCGCGCTTTCCCGCACGCGCCAGGCCGATGCGAACGCCTTGATGAGCAGCTCGCGCACCTCGATCATGGCGTCTCCTGCTTGGTACATGATATCTCCCTCCCTAACATTCTGCGTACAGTATACCACGCCGACCGCGCCGCCGCAACGCAAAGCATGCAAAAAGCCCCTGCCGGGCAAAAGCGGGGCAGGGGCTCTGCGGTTTTGTTGGCTGCCGTTCAGGCGGCGGGCGGCCGCTTACAGCTGCGGACCGGCGGGCACAAGGGCCTTGCCGGCTTCGTTGCTTTCGTACTTGACGAAGTTCTTCTGGAAGCGGGAAGCCAGATCCTTGGCCTTGGTATCCCACTCGGCCGCGTCGGCATAGGTGTCGCGCGGGTCGAGGATGGCGGGGTCAACGCCGGGCAGCTCGGTGGGCACTTCAAAGTTGAAGTAGGGGATGGTCTTGGTCGGCGCAGTCTTGATGGAGCCGTCGAGGATCGCGTCGATGATGCCGCGGGTATCCTTGATGGAGATGCGCTTGCCGGTGCCGTTCCAGCCGGTGTTGACCAGGTAGGCCTTGGCGCCGCTGTCCTTCATGCGCTTTACCAGCTCCTGAGCGTACTTGGTGGGATGCAGCTCCAGGAAGGCCTGGCCGAAGCAGGCGGAGAAGGTCGGGGTGGGCTCGGTGATGCCGCGCTCGGTGCCGGCCAGCTTGGAGGTGAAGCCGGACAGGAAGTAGTACTCGGTCTGCTCCGGGGTCAGGATGGAGACCGGGGGCAGCACGCCGAAAGCGTCGGCGGACAGGAAGATGACGTTCTTGGCGTCGGGACCGGCGGAAACCGGGCGCACGATCTTCTCGATGTGGTCGATCGGATAGGACACGCGGGTGTTCTCGGTCACGCTCTTGTCATGGAAGTCGATCTTGCCGTTTTCGTCCAGCGTGACGTTCTCCAGCAGGGCGTTGCGCTTGATGGCGTTGTAGATATCGGGCTCGGAATCCTTGTCCAGGTCGATGACCTTGGCATAGCAGCCGCCCTCAAAGTTGAAGACGCCGTTATCGTCCCAGCCGTGCTCGTCGTCGCCGATCAGCAGGCGCTTCGGGTCGGTGGAAAGGGTGGTCTTGCCGGTGCCGGACAGACCGAAGAACAGGGCGGTGTTCTCGCCGTTCATGTCGGTGTTGGCGGAGCAGTGCATCGAAGCCATGCCCTTGAGCGGCAGGTAGTAGTTCATCATCGAGAACATGCCCTTCTTCATCTCGCCGCCGTACCAGGTGTTCAGGATGACCTGCTCGCGGTCGGTGAGGTTGAAGACGACGGCCGTCTCAGAGTTGAGGCCCAGCTCCTTGTAGTTCTCGACCTTCGCCTTGGAGGCGTTGAAGGAGATAAAGTCGGGCTCGAAGTTCTCGAGCTCTTCCGCGGTGGGCTGGATGAACATGTTCTTGACGAAGTGCGCCTGCCAGGCCACTTCCATGATGAAGCGGATGGCCATGCGGGTGTCCTTGTTGGCGCCGCAGAACACGTCCATCACATACAGCTTCTTGTTGGAAAGCTCTTCGATGGCCAGCTTCTTGCAGGCAGCCCAGGCTTCCTTGCTGGCGGGCTTGTTGTCGTTCTTGTACTCGGGGGTGGTCCACCACACGGTGTCCTTGGAGGTCTCGTCCATAACGATGAACTTGTCCTTGGGGGAACGGCCGGTGTAGATGCCGGTCATCACGTTGACGGCGCCCAGTTCGCTGACCTGGCCCTTCTCGTAGCCTTCCAGGCCGGGCTTGGTCTCCTCGGCGAACAGCTCTTCATAAGAAGGGTTGTGCACGATCTCGGTGGTGCCGGTGATACCGTATTTGGTAAGGTCAATGTTTTTCATTGGGGAAATACCTCCTTGTATCCCAGTATTTCGTTTACCATGGTTAGTATACCGTAATTCCTACAAAACTGCAAGGTCTCGAACGTCAAATCTTGGAAAATAAAAATGAACTTTTGGTTAACGATGCGCCCCGGCGGCCCAAAAACCGATTTTTGCCGCATCCTGCGCCAAAAAAGTATGCCGCAGCGCCCACCTTTGTGGTATAATAACATAAACAATGCAAAACAAACCGGCGGGCGCCGGTCCGCCGCCTACGCCAAAAGAAAGGTGGAATCTGTATGTTGACCAACGAGACCCTGCATACCCTCGAAACGCGCCGCAGCTGCCGTGCGTACCTTGACCGCCAGGTGGACGCCGAAACGCTGGACGCCGTGCTGCAGGCCGGGACGTTTGCCCCCACCGGCATGGGCCGCCAGAGCCCGGTCATCGTCGCCGTGCAGGACAAAGCCGCGCGGGACGAACTTTCCCGCATGAATGCCGCCGTCATGGGCTCTGACGGCGACCCGTTCTACGGCGCGCCCACCGTGCTCGTCGTGCTGGCGGATACCGCCTGCGGTACATACCAGTACGACGGCAGCCTTGTGATGGGCAACCTGCTCAACGCCGCCGCCAGCCTGGGGCTGGGCAGCTGCTGGATACACCGCGCCAAAGAGGTGTTCGCCACCGCCGAAGGCAAGGCCCTGCTGCAGAAATGGGGCGTGCCCAACGCCGAACGGCTGGAAGGCATCGGCAACTGCATCCTCGGCTATCCCGCGCCGGAAGGGGAGAAGCCTGCCGCCCCGCGCAAGGAAGGCTATGTCACCTATGTGCGCTGAAACAGCCGGGATCTTTGGCATCGGGACCGACCTGTGCCAGTCCTCCCGCATGGAGCGCTGCCTGCAGCGCGAGGCGTTTTTGCACCGCGTCTTTTCGGCGCAGGAGCAGGCGCTGCTCGCCGCGCGCAGCGGCAAGGCCCGCTGGGAGACCGCCGCCGCCAACTTCGCCGCCAAGGAAGCATTCCTGAAAGCCTGCGGCGTGGGGCTGGGCGGCTTTGCGCTCGCCGAGATCGCCGTGCTGCGGCGTGAAAGCGGCGCGCCGTACTACGCGCTGTCCGGCGCGGCGGCGGCCTGGGCGGCCGAAAAGCGCCTCACGGCGCATCTTTCGCTGAGCCATGACGGCGGCCTGGCGCTTGCGTTTGCAGTGCTTGAGCGCAGGGGTGATTAAAAACCATCCGCGCTGCTTATACTGTAAGTGTCACAAACAACTTACAGGGAGGGCCAGCAGATGGAAGTGCACAGAGGAGAAGTCTTTTACGCGGACCTGAGCCCGGTCGTCGGCAGCGAGCAGGGCGGCGTGCGGCCGGTACTTATCATCCAGAACGAGATCGGCAACCGCCACAGCCCCACCGTCATCGCGGCGGCCATCACCTCGCGGCAGGACAAAAACCGCCTGCCCACCCACATCGGCGTGCGCGCGGACCGCTGCGGCCTGGCCAAGGACAGCATTGTGCTGACCGAGCAGATCCGCACGCTGGACAAACGTCGCCTGCGCGAGCGCGCCGGGCGCATCCCGCCCGAGGATATGCAGCGCGTGGACGAAGCCCTCGGCGTTTCCATGGGGCTTTTGCCCCAGCCGCATGAACCGTATCATGTCTTTTGAAAAGCCCCCGCCCGGGGCGGCCGCAGCGCTGCCCGGGCGGGGGTCCTTCTGTTTTTGCGGGCCGGGTCAACCGGTTTGCCCGGGCCAGCCCGGCGAAGTTTGTATACTGCCGTCCTCAAACGCCCACAGCGCTGCCGCGCCGGGCGTGTCGCCGCTGTCAAGCAGCGCCGCGCCCCGTTCCGGCGCCAGGCAGAACAGCCCGGTGGAAAGCGCGTCGCCCCAGCCGGCGTCTTGGCCCAGCACCGCGATCTGGCGGCAATAGCGGGCTGGCTGCCGCGTTTGCAGGTCAATAAGGTGGTGGTAGCGCACGCCGTCCAGCGTGAAATACCGTTCCTGGTCGCCGCTCACGATCAAACTCTGCCCGGGTTCCAGCGTCACTTTGGCCAGCGGGGGATAGGCTTCGTCCAGGCCGCGCACCCCGGCCGTCCAGCGCGTGCCGTCCGGCTTTGTGCCGATGGCCCGCACGCTGCCCCCGGCGTTGAGCAGCGCGCTTTCCAGCCCGCGCGCCTCGGCGGCCTGCGCGGCGTGCTCCAGCGCCCAGCCTTTGGCGATGGCCCCCACGTCCAGCTTGAGCTGCGGGTCGGCAAAAAAGACCGTCCCGGCCGCTTCGTCCAGCACAAGGCTGTCGATATCCATGTGCGCGGCGGCCTGTGCCAGCGCGGCGCCGTCTGGCAGCAGCGCGCGCAGCGCGCTGTCGTCCGCGGCGCTCTCGCCGGTGGCCGCCTGCGCGGCCTGAATGGCCTCGCGCGCATCGTGCCACAGCGAGAGCACCGTTCCGGCGGCAATGTTGCACGCGCCGCCGGTCGCTTCATACGCCTCTTTGCCGAACTGCAGCAGCGCCATCAGATCGTCGCTGACAGCCACCGGCCCGGCCGCCGCCTGTGCGTTGACGTCGGCCAGGTTCACCAGCCCGTCATAGCGTGCGTAGATGTCAAACAGCTGGTGGCAGCGCAGAAGGTCTGCGTACAGCGCGTCCGTCTGCGCCTGCCATTCGGCTTCGCTGGCGGCGTAGCCGGTCACGACGGTCACGGTGTCGAACAGGTCCCACCAGGTCGTGCTGTATTCTTTGGGCTGTGTGCGGTCGCGGTAAAAGCTGATTGCAAAGACGGCGGCCAGCGCGAGCCCGGCCAGGGCGGCCAGAAGGCGGCGGCTCATGCCTGCCCCCTGACGGCCTTATGTTCGGCGTTCAGCTCGTTGAGCAGTTCGGCCAGCGTCCAGGTCCGGCTCACCGGCGTTACCATCGCCCGCAGCGGGATGCCGGCCCCGCCGCGCTGCACCGCATCCAAAAACTGCCCGAGACTTCCGTCCGTATGGTCCAGCCCGCTGACGATCAGCGCAGGCAGTGCCGGGGCGTTTGCGCCAAGCGGTGCTGCTTGGCCGGGCCGCCCGGCGCACAGGTCGGCCACGCGTGCCCCCAGGTCCTGCGGCCCCACCGCGCGCAGCCGCAGGCGGAAGCGCCGCGCCGCCAGCTCCAGCGCGCCGTAGCCCGGCGCGCTGGGGGCAAAGTTCCACACGAGCGCGCAGCGCGGCTCGGCTGATACATGTGCCTTCATCCGGTTTCCTCCGTTTTGCAAAAGCGCAGGCGCCGCGCCCATCGGGCGCGGCGCCTGCCTGGATGTGATATTACAGGTCGGGGTGATATTCCTTGCACTTGCACTTCTTCCACTTCAGGCCGCTGCCGCAGGGGCAGGGGTCGTTGCGGCCGATCTTCTGCACGCGCACCGGGGCGCTGCCCTTGGCGCCGGGGCGCGCGGGCGCGCCCTCGCCGGTCGGCTGGCCGACCTGTTCGCGCTTGGGCTGCACTTCGGGGCGGCGCACCTCAATGGTCAGCAGCATGTGCACGGCGTCCTCGCGGATGGTGGCGACCATCTCGTCAAACATCTGGAAGCCTTCCACGCGGTACTCGGTGACAGGGTCGTGCTGGCCGTAGCCGCGCAGGCCCATGCCCTGCTTGAGCTGGTCCATGTTGTCGATGTGGTCCATCCATTTCGAGTCGACGTTGCGCAGCAGGCAGATGCGTTCCAGCTCGCGCATCATCGGCGCGCCGTACTTCTTCTCCTTCGCCTCCAGGATGTGCATGCCGCGCTCATACAGCGTGTTGGCCACTTCCTCGCGCGTGATGTGGTCCAGCTGCTCGGTCGTGTAGTTGAAATCGGTGGGCAGGCACAGCCAGTTCATATAATGGCGGCGCAGGGCGGCAAAATCCCAGTCGTCCGCCGTCTCGCCGCTCAGGAAGGACTGGCAGGTCTCGTCAATGGACTGGCGCAGCATCTGGTGCAGGTTGGCCGAGATATCCTCGCCGTTGAGCACCTGCTGGCGCTGCTTGTAGATGATCTCGCGCTGCTGGTTCATGACGTCGTCATACTGCAGCACCTGCTTGCGGATCGCGAAGTTCGAAGCTTCGAGCTTCTTCTGCGCGCTCTCGATCGTGTTGGTGATGAGCTTGTTCTCGATGGGCATGTCTTCCTCAATGCCCAGCGTGGTCATCATGTTCTGCACGCGCTCGCCGCCGAAAATACGCATCAGGTCGTCTTCCAGGCTCAGGAAGAAACGCGAAGCGCCGGGGTCGCCCTGGCGTCCGGCACGGCCGCGCAGCTGGTTGTCGATGCGGCGGCTCTCGTGCCGCTCGGTGCCGATGATGAACAGGCCGCCCGCGGCGCGCACGGCCTCGGCTTCTTCTTTGACAGAGGGCTCGTACTCGGCCGAAAGCTCGTCAAAGCGGCGGCGTGCGGCCAGGATCTCTTCGTCGGTCGTGTCGGCGTGGCCGTCGGCTTCGGTCAGCAGTTCGTCCAGGCGCGCGGTATAGTCGATGGGCGCGGGCTTTTCGGGCAGGGGCTCGCCCGCGGCCTTGGCGGCGATGCGCGCAGCCTTATAGGAAGCTTCGGCGTCCTCCTGCTTTTGCTGGATGCCGCGCTCCAGCTCTTTGCGCAGCGTGGCTTTGGCCATATAGGTCACGTTGCCGCCCAGCATGATGTCGGTGCCGCGGCCGGCCATGTTGGTGGCGATGGTCACGGCGCCCTTTTTGCCGGCCTGGGCGACGATCTCCGCCTCGCGCTCATGGTTTTTGGCGTTGAGCACGTTGTGCGGTACGCCGCGCCCTTTGAGCATTTTGGACAGCGTCTCGCTCTTTTCAACGCTCACGGTGCCGACCAGCACGGGCTGGCCCTTCTCGTGGCATTCAATGACCTGCTCGATGACGGCGTCGTACTTGCCCTTGACGGTTTTGTATACGCTGTCCGGCAGGTCCTTGCGCGCGCGCGGCTTGTTGGTCGGCACGCTCACGATCTGCAGGCCGTAAATTTCGCTGAACTCGTCCGCTTCGGTCGAAGCCGTACCGGTCATACCGGCCAGCTTTTTGTACATGCGGAAATAATTCTGGAAGGTGATGGTCGCGAGCGTCTTGCTCTCGGCGGCCACGTTGACGCCTTCCTTGGCCTCGATGGCCTGGTGCAGGCCGTCGTTGTAGCGGCGGCCGTACATCAGGCGGCCGGTGAATTCGTCGACGATGATGACCTCGCCGTCCTTGACGATGTAGTCGATGTCGCGGTGCATAACGCCGTGGGCCTTGATGGCCTGGTCGATGTAATGGCGCAGCGTCATGTTGTCGGCGTCGGAAAGGTTGTCTACGCCGAACCAGGTCTCCGCCTTGCGCACGCCGCTCTCGGTCAGCGAGCAGCTCTTGTGCTTTTCGTCCACGACATAGTCGCCGTCCACCTGCTCCTCGGCCGAAACCTTGTCGTCCAGCTCGACAATGACCGACTTCTTCAGCGTCTTGGCAAAGTCGTCAGCGCGCTTGTACATGATGCTGGAATCTTCGCCCTTGCCGGAGATGATCAGCGGCGTGCGGGCTTCGTCGATGAGGATGGAGTCCACCTCGTCCACAATGGCGTAGGCATGGCCGCGCTGCACCATGTTCGCCTTGTACACGACCATGTTGTCGCGCAGGTAGTCAAAGCCGAACTCGTTGTTGGTGCCGTAGGTCACGTCCGCCTCATAGGCTTTCTTGCGGTCGGCGGGCGCCACATCATGGATCACAAGCCCGACGCGCAGGCCCAGGAAGCGGTAAACCTTGCCCATCCACTCGCTGTCGCGCTTGGCCAGGTAGTCGTTGACCGTCACCACATGCACGCCCTCGCCGGTCAGGGCGTTTAAGTATACCGGCATCGTTGCCACCAGCGTTTTGCCTTCGCCGGTCTGCATCTCGGCGATGCAGGCGCGGTGCAGCACAATGCCGCCGATGACCTGCACCGGGTACGGCTTGAGCCCCAGCACGCGCCAGTCGGCTTCACGGCAGACAGCGAACGCCTCGGGCAGGATATCGTCGAGCGTCGCGCCGTTTTTGAGCTTTTCCTTCAGCTCGGGCGTTTTGGCCTGCAGCTCGGCGTCGGTCAGCTTCTGCATGGCCGGTTCCAGCGCCAGCACTTTCTCGGCGATCGGCCGGATGCGCTTGAGTTCCTTGTCGGAAAATGTTCCGAACAGCTTCTCCATAAAAGACATATCGTAAACCCCTGTTTTCTGCCGTTTGGGCGGCGAATGTATTTGGTCCGGGTGCTTTACATACACCTCATAATAATACACCCGCGCAGGGGGCCTTGTCAAACCTGCGCGGGTGCGAAACGATATTTTTATTGTGCCTGCGCCTGCCGCAGGATAGCGGCCGCCGCTTCCGGCAAACCGGGGTATACCGGCGCGCCGGCGGCTTTCAGCGCAGCCTCGCTCTGGTGGCCGCTGCACAAAAGCACACAGCGCACGCCCAGCGCCTGCGCGACCTCGGCGTCGTGCACCGAATCGCCGATCATCACGCAGCGCTCCGGCGCAAAGCCGCTGCGCTGCAGATAAGCGAGCCCGATGGCCACCTTGCTGCGGGCATAGATATCGGAAAGGCCCAGCAGCTCGTCAAAATACGGGCGGATACCGCGCTGCGTTACCTGGTGTGCCAGCGTGTCGGCCGGCGAGGCCGACAGGACCACCTGGCGCAGCCCGGCGGTGCGGAAGGCTTCCAGCGCTTCTCTGGCCCCCTGCGCCAGCGGGCAGGCGGCCGAATGGGGGAGATAGTCCTGCATATAGCTTTCGGCCAGCACCGGGAACGGGTGGCGGGAAAAATCAAACCCGGCCCGCACATAATATTCCTCCACGGGGAAGCCGAAAATATCCCGGTAAGTATCAAGATCGTACTGCTGCGGATAGCCGTAGCGCCGGAGCAGGCGGTTGAGCGCGTCCACGCACAGCGCGACATCGTCCAGCAGCGTTCCGTTCCAGTCCCACAGGATCAAATCGGCCGTCATTTCGTTTCCCTCCCCATGAAAGCGGCATTTTTGGCGGTTCAGGCGGCGTGCGTCTGCCCGGCGGCAAACATACGCCGCAGCGCCGGGTTGTGCTCGATCAGCTTGACAAGCGCGACGCCGAGCACGCCGCAGCTGATGACCTCGCCAATGCCGACGGTCAGCATGTTGAACAGCGTGACCGGCAATGTGGCCGGTGTGTCGGAAAAGAAGAAGCTGATCTCCCAGCCGACGATCAGCGCGTTAAAAACGACCGGCGGCACAGCGGCGGGCAGAGCCAGCCCGCGCACGCGCAGGCTGCGCAGCCGCCAGGTGACAAGGCAGGCCAGCAGCGTGGCCAGCGTGCCGAACACGACGTCGATCACGGTCGAACCGAGCGCATTGGCCAGAAGGCAGCCCAGCGTGACGCCGACGATGTACTCGGCCCCGAACACGGGCAGCAGGCACAGCGCTTCGGCCAGGCGCACCTGCACCGCGCCGTAGGAAAACGGCTGCAGCGCCAGGCACAGCACCACATACACGGCGGCGATCATGCCGCAGCGCACAAGGCGCGCGGTGCGGTCCTGCCGCGGGGGCGCACCGGCCGGCTGCCTGCGCAGCGCCAGGCGAACGCCCAAAAAGGCTGCCAGTACGGCAGCCGCGAACACAACGATCCATTTCAGCATAATACACTCCGGCGGATAGATTTTGACCGCGCGCGGGACCGCCAGCCCCGGCCGGTTTTTCGCCGCCCGGCGGTGCCGGGCGGCGGAGCCTAAAATCCTAAGTTGCTCAACAGTTGGCTATTATAACAAAAAACCGGGGCGCTTGCAAGCGCCCCGGCGGGGTGTCGGTTAAATTTACGGCAGCGGCGGTTCATAGTCCGCCAGGCGGCGGGGCTTGCCCTCAAAGGCAATGGCGATGCAGTCCGGCCCGGTGTTGGCGCTGACCACGCCGCCCAGCTGGAAGATATGCATCGGCGGGTGGCCGAACTCCTTCTTGCACAGCTTGAGCAGTTCGTCGCGCTTCTGGGTGCTGGAGGTGTACGCTATCATGTAGGGGGTGTCGCGCATGTCGTCCACGCGGGTGCTGACCCATTTGAGCATCGCGGGGATCACGGCGGCGTCGCCGCGCACCTTGGCCTCCACATGGCTGACGCCGTCGGTCAGGCTGATGATCGGGCGCAGGCCCAGCAGTTCCCCGGCAAACGCCGCGGCGGCGGATACGCGCCCGGATTTTTTCAGCTGTTTGAGGCTGTAGGCGGCCAGGCCGATCTCCACGCGGCCGAGCTTGCTCTCCAGCTCCAGGATGCAGTCGCGCAGCTCGCCGCCGTTGCGCAGCTTGCGCGCGCATTCGCACAGGTACCAGCCGAACACCATTGAATAGGTGTGGCTGTCCACCAGATGGATGCGCATTTTGCAGTCGGGGCGTTCCTCGCGCAGCATTTCGGCCGCCTGCTGGGCATAGCCGTAGGTGGCGGAGCCGGTGCTGTTGATGCTCACATGCAGCACGTCGGTATACTCTTCGTCGGCGTATTTGGCATAGACGTCGTGCCACTGCAGCATCGTGATGGCGGCGGTGGTGGGCACGCCTTTGGCCTGCCGCATCAGTTCGTAAAACTCTTCCCGCGTTAGGTCGCGGCGCTCAAAGTATTCCTTTCCGTCCAGGTTGATCGGAAAGTCGATGATGTCGATGCCGTACTTTTCAGCCAGGTCCTGCGGAATATCGCAGCTGGAATCGGTCACGATCGCGATTTTGCGTTCCATCGGGTCCTCTCACTTCCATTCGTATTTGGTCAGTTGTCCGCGGGTCTCCAGGTCCTCGAAATCCCATTGCCGCAGCGCTTCGTATACGCCGACAGCCACCGAGTTGGACAGGTTCAGGCATCGCTCGCCCCGGCGCATCGGGATGCGCACGCACTGCGCCGGGTGGGCGGCCAGCAGTTCCTCCGGCAGCCCGGCGTCCTCCCGCCCAAAGACGAGATACGCGCCGTCGGGGTACGAAACATCGGTGTGGCGGTGCGTGCCCTTGGAGGTAAAGAAGAAATACGGGCCCCGGTTGGCGGCCCAAAATTCAGACAGGTCCTGATAGTATGTTATATCAAGTTGGGACCAATAGTCAAGCCCGGCGCGCTTTAATTTTTTGTCGTCGGGCGTGAAACCCATCGGCCCCACCAGGTGCAGCCGCGCGCCGGTCACGGCGCAGGTGCGCGCCACGTTGCCGGTGTTCTGCGGGATCTGCGGTTCTACAAGTACGATGTTGATGACAGGCATGTTTTTTGACTTCCTTCTTTTGGAAAATAGGGGGCCTTCAGCTTTCCCCGGCGGGCAGCAGGCGGGGCAGCACGCTTTCCAGCCACACGCCCAGCCGTTCGTCCGCGCCCTCCGGCGTGGCGCGCAGGCAATCGCCCACAAACACGGCGGCGGCCTGCGCGGCGGCCTGCGGGGCGTTGCCCTGCAAAAGCCGTCCCACCATCGCAGCGCCGAAAATATCCCCCGTGCCGTGGAACGGCCGCAGCAGCGGCGTGCGCACGGTGTAGCCGTCCTGCCCGCGCTGCGCGCCCACGCACAGAACGCTGCGCCCGGCCGTAATGCCGGTCAGCAGCACCTGCGGGCACAGGCGGGTCAGGCGCTCGGCCGCCCCGGCCGCGTATTCCGGCGCGGCGCTGCCCGGCAGCGGGTCCCCCAGCAGCAGCGCGGCTTCGGTCGCGTTGGGCAGGATCAAATCGGCACGGGAACACAGCGCGTACATCGCCGGGACCATCTCGCCCGGCAGACCGCTGTACAGGCGGCCGTGGTCGCCCATGACCGGGTCCACGACCTTGAGCGCCTCGGGCCAGTATTCCATCGCCTGCTCCACCAGCAGCGCCTGGCCCGGCTCGGAAAGATAACCGGAATAGATGCAGTCGAACCGCACGCCCAGCCGCCGGTAGTGCGCCAGCGCCGCCGGGCCGTAGCCGGGGCTCGAAAGCCGGGCCGGGGCGCCCAACCCGCCCGTGTGGGTGGAAAGCACGGCTGTGGGGAGGGCCACGGCCTGCAGGCCCAGCGCCGAAAGGATGGGAACGATCACCGCGAGCCCCGCCCGGCCAAACCCGGGCAGGTCGTGGATGCAAAGGACAGTTTTGGGGGCAACCGGCATAACGCCACACTCATTTCACAAAAATTCCAGCCCGCAGCGCACGGCACGGATGTGCCGCGTTTCGGTCTGTTGTTCTGATTTTACCACAAACTCGCTGCCGGAAAAAGCCGGAAACCGGCGAATTATACGCGCAGCGGTCTCTGGCGGGTATCCGATAGATCAAAAGCGCTGGAAAAGCAGCGAATAACAGGCGCAAAACCGCCGCCATACTTTGTGTGTTGCAGGGCCCCGCAACACAGCAGACGCGGTTTTTTAGTGGAATGAGACAATGCGGGGGATTTTTAAGCTACACCCTAAGAATTTTTCTTTTTCAGCAGCTGCACCAAACGCTGGAGAACGACGACATCCTCCTCTGTCAGGCCGGAAACATCCAGCGCGGCGTGTTCATCCAGCCCCAGCAGGTGGTCGCTGGAGACGCCGAACAGCCGCGAAAGCTCGATCAGCAATGCGGTGGATGGTGCGGAAATACCCATTTCCCAAGCGTTGACCGCCGCGCGTGTCACGCCCAGCTTGTGCGCCAGCTGCGCCTGCGTGAGCCCTGCGCTTTCCCGCAGGTTTTTGATCTGGTCATAATAGTTTACCATGTTCTGTTTCCTCCGCCGGTACCGTTGTATTGTTCGCATATTGTTATTAGGGTAGAGGAAACGGACTGATATATAATTATCATAATGATAATATAATTTGACACTCGGAGAAACTTATGCTACAATGGGGCTGTCGCCAGTGGAAAGGGGGCAGGCGCGGTGGGCGTGCAGCTGTGGGGCAGACATTCGCTGAAGGGGCATCTGTGGCAGCTGCCTGCGGCCAGCCTTGAACAGATGGGGATGCAGTGCCTGCATCCCCGGGTACGCGCAGGACCGCCGCTTTCCGCCCGCGTGGAAAGCGGCAGCAGCATCCGGCAGCTTCTGCCCCTCGTGCCGGAATGGTGTGCGCCGATCCCTGTACGTTATTATTTCTGCCGTGTGGACGCTGCGCTTCTGCTTGCCATTGCAGACGGCAAACAGGGGCGGGAAGCCGCCTTTTACCGGGCTGTACTCTATGAACATGGTCTTGGCGTTCCTGTGGACCGGTCCAGAGCGCTGCAGCTGCATAAAACAGCCCGGCAGCGGGGCAGTATAATGGAAAAAGCATATGAACACGCCGTACACAAGGCACACTTGGAACACTGTGATGTTGCCAGGGGTGGCGGCGAACAGATCGCCTGTGCGGTGGCCGCGGGCAGTTGTCCGCAGGCCCCGCAGGAATATGACCGGTTGGTGCGGCTGTTGCTCTGCCTGTATACAGAGCGCGGCAGCGCAACCGCGCGGCGCGCCCTGGCTGCTCTGCTGCAGGACGAGCGCCGCATGAATGACGAAGCGATTCCCTGACACAACTTAAATAGGAAACAGGCGGAAGCTGCCCGGGCAGCTTCCGCCTGTTTCCATTTCCCGCCAGCGCCGTATATTGGGCGCGCTGCGGGCATACTAACCCTACAACGCAAGGAAAGGAGAGGACCTGCATGAACAAGATGGTTTCAATGGCCACCGCCGCCATGGGCGCGGCGGTGGGGGCTGCCGCGGTGTATGCCGCTACCTGCGACCAGCGCCAGCTGCGGAAAAACATGCGCAAAATGACCCGCGGGGCCGAGAAAGCCCTGCACAATGTCGAGCAGATGATCGAACAGTATATGCGCTGACAGCAAAAACCGGCAGTTGTTTTAAAACTGCCGGTTTTTGCACAAGGAGAATATGATAAGGCAAACGAAACAGTACGGTTACAGTACGCGCACGCGGATGGCGCCTTCAATGCCGCGGAGCTTTTCAGCCAGCCCGGGCTCGATCGTGCCGGTCACATCCAGCATGGTGTAAGCGACGTCCTTGCGGCTCTTGTTGACCATGTTTTCAATGTTCAGGCTGGCCGCCGTCAGCACGCTGGTGATGGCCGAGATCACGCCGGGCGCATTTTTGTGGATCATGCACACGCGGCGGCCGCCCAGGCGCGGCTGCTGCACGTCGGGCAGGTTGACGCTGTGGGTGATGTTGCCGTTGCGCAGGTAATCGCTCAGCTCGCTCGCGGCCATCACGGCGCAGTTGGTCTCGCTCTCGGGCGTAGAAGCGCCCAGGTGGGGCGTGCAGCACACGCCCGGCACGCCCAGCAGCTCTTCGGCCGGGAAGTCGCAGAAGTAGGAACCGACCTTGCCGGTGTCCAGCCCTTCCAGGATGGCGGCGTTGTCGACAAGCTCGCCGCGCGCAAAGTTCAAAACGCGCACGCCGTCCTTGCACATGGCCAGCGTCTGGGCGTTGATCGTGTTTTTGGTCGAGGGCAGATAGGGCACATGCACGGTCAGGTAATCGCAGCGCGGCAGCATGTCGCTGAGCGCTACGCAGTGCTGTACGCTGCGGGACAAACTCCACGCGGCGTCAATGCTGATGTACGGGTCGTAGCCCAGCACTTCCATGCCCAGCGCTACGGCGGCGTTGGCCACGCGCGAACCGATCGCGCCCAGGCCGATGACGCCCAGCGTTTTGCCGCGCAGCTCCGGCCCGACAAACTGCTTTTTGCCCTTTTCCACATCTTTGGCCAGCGTGGCGCTGCCTTTGAGCCCTTCGGCCCAATGGATGGCGGCGGGCATGTTGCGGCTGCCCGCCACCAGCGCGCCGATGACCAGCTCGGCCACGGCGTTGGCGTTGGCGCCCGGCGTGTTGAACACGACGATGCCGGCCTCGGTGCATTTGTCCAGCGGGATGTTGTTGGTCCCGGCGCCTGCGCGGGCGATGGCCAGCAGGCTGTCCGGCAGCGGCATTTCGTGCAGGTCGGCGCTGCGCACCAGGATACCCTCGGGCGCGGTGGATTCGTTGTCGAGCTCAAACAGGGCGGCGGGCAGCTTGGCCAGCCCGACCGGGGAGATCGCGTTCATCGTTTTGATCGTATACATACTTGCTCGGCTCCTGTCTTGCAGTCACTATTTTTTACGCGTGCGCTTTGCGGAACTGCTCCATAAATTCCACCAGCTTGGCAACGCCCTCGCGCGGCATGGCATTGTAGATGGAAGCGCGCATGCCGCCCACGAGGCGGTGGCCCTTAAGGTTCAGCAGCCCGGCATTGGCGGCCTCGGCGCAGAATTCCTTGTCCAGCTCCGGGGAAGGCGAGGTAAAGGTCACGTTCATCAGGCTGCGGAAAGGCTTCTCGACCGGGTTCTTGTAAAAGTCCTGCCCGTCCAGATAGGCGTAGAGCAGCGCGGCTTTTTCCTCGTTGATCTTCTTCATCGCGTCCAGTCCGCCGATCTCGTGCTCGAGATACTCCATCATCAGCCCGGTCATATAGATGCACCAGCAGGGCGGGGTGTTGTACATGCTGTCGGCTTTCAGCAGCGTCGTGTAGTTCATCATGGTCGGGATGTTTTCGGCCGGGATGCCTTTGGCGCTGCGGCCCAGCAGGTCCTCCCGCAGGATGGCGACGGCCATCCCGGCGGGCGCGACGTTCTTCTGCACACCGAAGTAGATGCAGCCATACTTGCTTACATCGGTTGGCTCGGAGAAGATCATCGAGCTCATGTCCGCCACCAGCGGGACGCCCGCCACCTGCGGCAGCTCGGCAAACTTTGTGCCGAAGATCGTGTTGTTCTGGCAGATGTGGATGTAGCTGGCGTTCGGGTCGTACTCGATGGCCTTGACATCGGGAATATAGGTGAAGTTTTTGTCCTTGCTGGAAGCGGCGATGCGCGCGGTGCCGAATTTGGCGGCTTCCTCGGCGGCTTTCTTGCTGAAGTTGCCGGTCACGATGTAGTCGGCCGTGCCGGTCGTCATCAGGTTCAGCGGCACCATCGCGAACTGCTGCGTCGCGCCGCCCTGGAAAAAGCCGATCTTATAGTTGTCCGGCACGCCCAGCACGCGGCGCATGGCGGCTTCGGTGTTGTGCAGGATATCCTCAAACCAGGGGCTGCGGTGGCTCATCTCCATCACGCTCTGGCCGGAACCCTGGTAGTCCAGCAGGTCCGCCTGTGCCTTGCGCAGAACATATTCGGGCAACATCGAAGGCCCGGCGCTGAAATTGTAGACTCTCGCCATGAAGATTTCCTCCTCCTGATCCTCTTTTGCGGAATTGTGCGTTGGGCGCCGCCCAACAATGGTTATTATACGCCGCGCCCGCCCGGCCTCGCAAGGCGAAAACGACCGGCAAAATACCGAAAACAGGGCGCGAAAACCGCTCGCTGGGGCGAAAGAACGACAAATGCCCACGGGCGGCGAACAAGTTCTGCCACAAACGTAAAATTAAAACCGAAATAACGCACAATATGTAGCCCGGAAATTTGTGCACTTTGCGGGGTTGAAAATTTAACTACTACAAATGTAAAATAAAAACATGAAAATCAACCACAAATGTAGGAGGTAAACATGGAGACGCTTTCGCACAGCGAGGAGCAGGTGATGGTCGCGCTGTGGTCCTGCGGCCGTCCGGCCGCCCGGCGGGAGATCGCCGCCCGTCTGCCCGAGAGCTGCCGCTGGGCCGATACCACGCTGCTCAATTTTCTGCTGCGGCTGGAAAACAAGCATTTTGTCAGCGTGCAGCGCCAGGGCAACAAAAATGTGTATACGCCGCTTGTGCGCCGCGAAACCTACTGCGGGGCGGTCAGCGCCGCCCACCTGCAGCGCCTGTACGGCGGAGACGCGCGCGCCATGCTCGGCGCGCTGGCCGATACGGGGCGCATCAGCTACACCGCCATGGAGCGCCTGGCCCGTTACTTGGACGCCCGCGCCGCCGAAAGCCCGGAGTACGACTATGACTGAAACCGCGCTGCGGCGGCCAAAACCCGGCGCGGCGGGCCGGGCGGCGTCCGTTTGCAAAAATTATTCCCGCGCGGGGCCTTGACAGAAACAAACGGGTATGATAATATATAACTCGCATCTGGTGGGGCCACTATGGAGAGGTGTCCGAGTGGTTTATGGAACTGGTCTTGAAAACCAGCGATCCGCGCGAGCGGACCATGGGTTCGAATCCCATCCTCTCCGCCATTTTTATAAACAAGTGAATATCTTATCACTTTGACTTGGAGTAATACTCAAGAGGTCGAAGAGGCGCCCCTGCTAAGGGCGTAGGGTGCGAAAGTGCCGCGAGGGTTCAAATCCCTCTTACTCCGCCAAAAACCGCCAGCTGAATGCAAGACATTTGGCTGGCGGTTTTCCTTATATTATCATTTATCGCTTCCGCGCACAGGAGGGGCCTATGCGTTTGTTTGATGTTCTCGGGCCGGTGATGACCGGGCCGTCCAGCAGCCACACGGCGGGTGCGGTGCGCATCGGTCTGACGGCCCGCAAGCTGCTGGGGGAACCCCCGGCCGAAGCCGAGATCCTTCTGCACGGCAGTTTCGCGGCCACCGGCCGCGGCCACGGCACGGACCGCGCGCTGGTGGCGGGCCTGCTGGGCCTGCAGCCGGACGACGAGGCCATCCCGCGCAGCTTTGCGCTGGCGCAAAAGGCAGGTCTGCGCGTCCGCATCGGTACGGTCGTTTTGCGCGGCGCGCACCCCAACACGGCGCTGCTGCGCCTTGCGGGGGCAAGCGGCCGCAGGCTGGAGGTCATGGGCTCGTCCATTGGCGGCGGGCGCATCAACATCTGCCAGATCGACGGCATTACGACCAACTTCGGCGCGGACCGCGACACGCTCATCGTCCACAACCAGGACACCCCCGGCCATGTGGCGGCCGTCACCGGCGCTTTGAGCGCGCATAACATCAATATCGCCACAATGCAGCTCTACCGCTCGGCCGCGGGCGGCTACGCCGTCATGGTGCTGGAATGCGACCAGCCGCTGCCGGAGGATCTCGTCGAGCATCTGCGCCGCCAGCCCGGCATCGTCAAAGTCACGAGCCTCAACCTGGACAGCGAAAAAACATAAGGAGAGGTCTATGTCGTTTTCCTCTGTGCGTGCGCTGCTTGACGCCTGCAAGGCCGAAGGCCGCCCGCTGTACGAAGTGATCCTGCGCAGCGATCTGGCCGAAAGCGGCCTGACCGAAGCGGAATCCCGCGCGGCCATGCGCCGCCTGTGGGGCGTGATGGTAAAAACCAGCGAAAACTACCGCGGCAGCGACCGTTCGGCCAGCGGCTTTGCGGGCGGCGACGCCGCCAAAGTGGAAGCCGCGGCGGCGGCCGGGGCGCTGTACAGCGGCGGCTACTATGCGCAGGTCATTGCCGAAGCGCTGAAAACCGCCGAGTGCAACGCCTGCATGAAGCGCATCGTCGCCGCGCCCACGGCGGGCAGCTGCGGCGTTCTGCCCGCGGTGCTGCTGCCGCTGTGGCGCGCCGGTACGGCCGATGAAGAAGCTGTCTGCCGCGCGCTGTATGTGGCCGCCGGGTTCGGGCAGATCGTGGCCGCCCGCGCCACGCTGGCCGGGGCCGAGGGCGGCTGCCAGGCCGAGGTCGGCGCGGCCAGCGGCATGGCGGCCGCCGCCCTCACAGACCTCAAGGGCGGCACGGCCGAAGCCTGCGCCGAGGCGTTCGCGATGGCGCTGGCCAACCTGGAAGGGCTTGTGTGCGACCCCGTCGCGGGCCTTGTCGAGCTGCCCTGCATCAAGCGCAATGTCGTCGGGGCCGTCAATGCGGTGTCCGCCGCCGATATGGCGCTGGCCGGCGTGGTCGGCCATATCCCGGCCGACGAGGTCATCGACGCCATGGCGGAGGTCGGCGCGGCGATGAACTCCGATTTGCGCGAGACCGGCATCGGCGGTCTGGCCGGTACGCCGACCGGGCAGGCCATCCGGGATATCGTTACCATGACCCAGGCGGAAGACCCCGCCGCGGAAGAAACCTGAACCCCAACCAAGTACAAAAGGGAGCCGCCACCATGGAAAAGGAAAAGAAGAACAATTCCCGCACGATCCTCAAGCGCGCGCTGACCGTTGTCATTGCCGTGCTCTGTGTGTTCGGCATCAAAACGCTGATGGGCACCCGCACGATGATGTATCTGTATGCCCGCGACATCGACCACATCGACGTAACCGTCACCCCGCCGGGCGTGACGATGACCGCAGTGGGCGACGATTCGGCCGCCGTCGTCAGCCTTCTGAGCAAGGCCGTCACCCACGGCCGGAAGGAGCCAGTGACGGGCCAGACGATCAGCCTGACCATCTACAACCTGGATGAAAGCGTGCAGCAGGTCAATGTCTGCGGCGATTATCTGGAGGTGGACGGCAAGGGCTACAAGATGCGCCTGTCGGACGGCGAGGCCATCGCCGCCTGGGCCAAAGCCCTGGCCGAGAAGCAGGGCGTCTCCCTTGAATGAGCGCGGCGCGCAGCCGGAGCCAACCCAAACAAAAATCCCGCACACGGTTCTCAAAAGAACGGTGTGCGGGATTTTTCTATTGTGCGGTAAAACAGCGCGTTACAGTTTGAAGCTGTCCTTCAGCGTCACGATGCGGTTGTACACATGCGGGTCGCGGCTGTCCGGGGTAAAGTAGCCGGTGCGCACGAACTGGAACCGTTCGCCGGGCTTGGCCCCGGCCAGGCTGGCTTCCAGCTTGGCGTGGGGCACGGTCACAACGCTCTCGGGGTTCAGGTAATCCTTGAAGTCGGCGCCTTCCGGGATGCCGTTCATGTTCGCTTCGGTGAACAGCTTGTCGTACAGGCGCACCTCGGCGTCGATGCAGTGCGCGCAGCTGACCCAGTGGATGGTGCCGCGCACCTTGCGGCCGTCGGCGGGGTTGCCGCTGCGGGTGGCAAGGTCGGCTGCGGCGTGGATGGCCGTCACGTTGCCGGCTTCGTCCTTGTCGACGCCGGTGCAGCGCACAAGATAGGCGCCCATCAGGCGCACTTCGCTGCCCAGGGTCAGCCGCTTGAACTTCGGCGGCGGGACCTCAAAGAAATCGCTGCGGTCGATCCAGACCTCTTTGGTAAAGGCGACCGGGCGGGTGCTCGGGTCGTTCGCGTCGCGGTTGGGGTTGTTCGGCAGCTCGAAATATTCGCACTGGTCGGCCGGGTAGTTGTCAATGATGAGCTTGACCGGGTCAAGCACGGCCACGCGGCGCTGCGCCGAAAGCTCCAGCTCGGCGCGCAGAACGGCTTCCAGCTGGCGCATATCGACCAGGCTGTCCGCCTTGGAGATACCCGCCCCGCGCACAAACTCAAAGATGCTCGTCGGCGTGTAGCCGCGGCGGCGCAGGCCGGACAGCGTCGGCATGCGCGGGTCGTCCCAGCCGTCTACGATGCCTTTCTCGACCAGCTCGCGCAGGTAGCGCTTGCTCATGACCGTGTTGGTCACGTTCAGGCGGGCGAACTCGCGCTGTTTGGGGAACTCGCCGCCGAACAGGTTCTCGATGACCCAGTTGTACAGCGGGCGGTGGTTTTCAAACTCCAGGCTGCACAGCGAATGGGTGATGCCCTCGATCGCATCCTGGATCGGGTGGGCAAAGTCATACAGCGGATAGATGCACCATTTGTCGCCCTGGCGGTGGTGGCCGACATGCTTGATGCGGTAGATGGCCGGGTCGCGCATGTTCATGTTGGGGCTGGCCAGGTCGATCTTGGCGCGCAGCGTCTTTTCGCCGTCGGCAAACTCACCGGCGCGCATGCGGCGGAACAGGTCGAGGTTTTCCTCCGGCGTGCGGTCGCGGTAGGGGGAAGGGCGGCTCGGCTTGCCCGCATCGTTGCCGCGGTATTCCTGCATCTGTTCGCGGGTCAGGTCGTCGACATAGGCTTTGCCGTCTTCAATCAGCTTTTCGGCGCATTCATAGCATTTTTCAAAATAGTCGCTGCCGTAAAAAATGCCGCCGTCCGGGTGCGCGCCGAGCCATTCCAGGTCGCGCAGAATGCTCTGCACATACTCGTCGCCCTCGCGCGCGGGGTTGGTGTCGTCATAGCGCAGGTTGAACTTGCCGCCGTAGGTTTTGGCGACCATGTAGTTGATATAGATGGCCTTGGCCGAACCAATGTGCAGGTAGCCGTTCGGCTCCGGCGGGAAACGCGTGTGGATCTCTTTGACCTTGCCCTCGGCCAGGTCGGCGTCAATGATATCGGTCAGAAAATTGGAAAATTTTTCGTCAGACATGGTTTCCACCCCAAAAGTTAGTTTCAATGTAGTATTTTACAATAGATGCCCCGTTTGCGCAAGCCTTTTACCGGTAATCGATCTCAAGCGTCGGCAGGCCGTTGAGGCGCAGGTCGGCCAGGTTGCCGTCTTTGTATTCATGGTAGCCCTGTGCGGCGATCATCGCCGCGTTGTCGCCGCAGTATTTCAGCTCGGGCAAAAATACCCGCGCCCCCAGCTTCTGCGCGCCGTCGTTGACAAGCTGGCGCAGGCGGCCGTTGGCGGCCACGCCCCCGGCCAGGCAGACGGTTTTGGCGCCGGTATCGGCCGCGGCGGCCAGCAGCTTTTTGGCCAGGATCTGCGCGATGCGCTCCTGGAAGCTGGCGGCCATATCGGGGACGCGCACCGCCTCGCCGCGCTGTTCGGCGTTGTGGACTTCGTTGACAACGGCGGTCTTCAACCCGGAAAAGCTGACGTTATATTTGCCCTCCACATGCGGCACGGGCAGCTTGTAGGCGTGCGGGTCGCCGCTGCGGGCGGCCTGCGAGACGCTGGGCCCGCCGGGGTAGGGCAGCCCCAGCGTGCGGGCGACCTTGTCAAACGCTTCGCCCGCGGCGTCGTCCACCGTGCGGCCCAGCACGCGGTAGCGGCACCAGTCTTCGACCATGACGATGTGGCTGTGCCCGCCGCTGGCGACAAGGCACAAAAACGGCGGCTGCAGTTCCGGGTGGGTCAGATAGTTGGCCGCGATATGCCCGCGCAGGTGGTGCACCGGCACCAGCGGCTTGCCCGCGCTGTAGGCCAGCCCTTTGGCAAAGTTGACGCCGACAAGCACCGCGCCGATCAGCCCCGGCGCGAACGTGACGGCAACGGCGTCGATATCCGCGATGGTTAGCCCGGCGTCGGCCAGGGCTTTGTCCGCCACCTGGCTGATCGACTCCGCATGGCGGCGGCTGGCGATTTCCGGCACCACGCCGCCGTACAGCGCCTGTTCGGCCACGCTGGTGGCAATGACGTTCGAGCGCAGGAGGCGCCCGTCCTCCACGACGGCGGCGGCGGTCTCGTCACAGCTGGATTCAAACCCTAAAATCAGCATATGTTTTTTGTTGCTCCTTTGTTGTTCAGTGCGCTTCCAGCCAGGTTTTGCCGGTGCCGACCTCGGCGGTCAGCGGCACTTCATACTGCACGACCTGCTCCATCTCTTCTTTGACCAGCGCTTTGACCCGCTCCACTTCATCCAGCGGCGTCTCCACGATCAGTTCGTCGTGTACCTGCAAAAGCAGCCGGGCGCGCAGCCCTTCGTCGCGCAGGCGCTGCCATACATGGACCATCGCCAGCTTGATGATGTCGGCCGCCGTGCCCTGGATCGGCGTGTTGCGCGCCATGCGCTCGCCCGAAGAACGCACCTGGAAATTCGAGCTTGCGAGCTCGGGCAGCGGCCGCCGCCGCCCGAACAGCGTTTCCACATAGCCTTTTTCCCTGGCATGGGCGATGCAGTCTTTCATATATCCGTCCACTTTGGGGAAGGTGTCCAGATAAGTCTTCAGGAAAGCGTCCGCCTCCTTGACCGGCACGTTTAGGTCCCGGCTCAAAGAGAACGCGCCCTTGCCGTACATGATGCCAAAGTTGATCGCCTTGGCTGCGCTGCGCAGCTCGTGCGTGATGTTTTCCTCCGGCAGGTGGTATATTTTGGCCGCCGTCGAGCGGTGGATGTCCGCCCCGCTCAAAAAGGCGTGCTGCATGGCTTCGTCGCCGGTGATGTGCGCAAGGATGCGCAGCTCGATCTGCGAATAGTCGGCGTCGACAAGCGTCATGCCCGCCCCGGCCACAAAGTAGCCGCGCAGGCGGCTGCCCAGCTCGGTGCGGATCGGGATGTTCTGCAAATTCGGCTCGGTCGAGCTGATGCGCCCGGTGCGCGCTTCGGTCTGGATAAAGGTCGAATGGATGCGCCCGTCCGGGCCCAGCGCCTTGAGCAGCCCTTCCACATAGGTCGAAAGCAGCTTTGCATAGGTGCGGTACTTTAAGATATCGTCCACGACCTCGCTGTACGGGCGCAGGCTTTCCAGCGTTTCGGCGTCGGTCGAATAGCCGCGCTTGGTCTTTTTGCGCGGCGGCAGGCCGAGCTTGTCAAACAGCGCTTCACCGAGCTGCTGCGGGCTGTTGAGGTTGAATTCGTACCCGACCGCCGTATAGATGCGCTGCAAAATGCCGTCCAGTTCGCTGCGCAGGCTTTCGCCAAAGGCGCGGATGCCGTCGGCGTCCACAGCGAAGCCGATGCGCTCCATATCCGCCAGCACGCGCGCCAGCGGCAGTTCCATCTCGGCCAGCAGGCGGTGCTGCCCCTGTTCGTCAAGATGCCCGGCCAGCGCGTCGCACAGCGCGGCCAGCACCCCGGCGTCGGGGCAGCTTTCGCAGGAAAACTGCGGCGCAACGCCGTACTCGGCCGCCAGCGGCGCGACTTGATAATCGCTGGCCGAAGGATTCAGCAGGTAAGCCGCCAGCTTGCCGTCAAAACGGATGCTCTGCCCGGCGCCGCCCGCTTCAAGCGCCAGCCGGTAGAGCGGCTTGGCGTCAAACGCCCACACCTCGGCCCTGCTGTCCAGCAGGGCGGGGATGTCGGCCTTTGCCAGCGTATAGACAGCCTGCCCCTGCACGGCGTACCAGCCGCCCTCCTCGCCTTTGGCCGGGGCGGGGTTTTGGGCGACGTACACCCGCCCGGCGATGCCCCCGGGCAGCGGCGCGGCTTCCACGGCCGGCAGCTCGGCGGCGTCTGCGGCGGGGGCGGGCGTCTCGTCCAGCGCCCAGCGCGCCGCCAGCTTGTGCATCTCCAGGTTCGCCAGCAGTTTGGCCGCTGCGGCCGGGTCGCCGGGGCGGCGGCGGTAGGCTTCGGGGGCGGTCTCGATCGGCGCGTCCCGCCGGATGGTGCCAAGCATGCGGGAAAGCTCGGCCTGTTCGCGGTTTTCGGCCAGCCGCTCGCGCTGTTTCGGCTTGATGGCCGCGTCGTCCAGGTGTTCATATACGCCCTGCAGGCTGCCGAACTTCTGCACCAGCGCCAGCGCGGTCTTTTCGCCGATGCCCGGCACGCCGGGGATGTTGTCGGACGAATCACCCATTAGGCTCTTGACTTCAATGAGCTGCAGCGGCTCCACGCCGTATTTTTCGCGGATCGCCGCCGGGTCCATGACGAGCGTCTCGCGGTTGGTCGCCAGCAGCACGGTCGTCTTGTCGTCCACCAGCTGCAGGCTGTCGCGGTCGCCGGTCGCCAGCAGCGTTGTGCCGCCCGCGCGCGCGCAGGCGGCGGACAGCGTGCCCAGGATGTCGTCGGCCTCCCACCCGGCCTGGCTCACCTGCACAAAGCCGAGGTCGTCCAGCAGCTCCTTGACCACCGGCAGCTGCTGGGCCAGTTCCTCCGGCATGCCGTGGCGGGTGGCCTTGTAACCGTCGTAGGCTTTGTGGCGGAAAGTCGGCGCGCGCTCGTCCCAGGCGATGGCGACGGCGTCGGGGCTGTGGGTGGAGAGCAGGTTGAGCAGAATATTCTGGAAGCCGAAGATCGCGTTGGTATACCGGCCGTCCTTGGTCGTCAGCACGCGGATGCCGAAGAACGCGCGGTTCAAAAGGCTGTTGCCGTCCAGCACCAGCAGTTTCATGGCGTTGGTCCTCCTGTGTAAAATTTCATAAAGGTAGTATAACACAAATTGCGAACTTGTGGGGGATATGATACAATGTTTGGGTTGGCTGTGCCAAAGCGCAGCGTTTTGGCAGCGGCGCGCCGCCAGGGCGGCCCCCTGCCTGCTTATTAAAGGAAGAGGTATCCATGCAGCTTAGAAAATTAACGATCCCGGCCGGGGCGGCGTTCGCGCCGATGGCCGGTCTCAGCGACGCGGCCTGCCGCCGCCTGATGGCGGACCACGGCGCGGCCTGGACAGTCAGCGAGATGGCCAGCGCCAAGGCCATCACCTTTGGCGATAAAAAGAGCCTGGCCCTGCTGCGGGACCGCGACCCCCACGGGCTGTACGCCGTGCAGCTGTTCGGCTGTGAGCCGGACCTGCTCGGGCAGGCTATCGCGATTTTGCGGGACCGGGAGATCCGGTTCGATATACTCGACCTCAACATGGGCTGCCCGGCGCCCAAGATCACCGGCGGCGGGGCCGGCAGCAAGCTGATGCTGGACCCCGCGCTGTGCGGGGCGATGGTCCGCGCGGCGCGGCAGGCGCTGGGGGAGGATACCCCGCTTACCGTCAAGATGCGCACCGGCTGGGATGACGAGCACCTGACCGGGCCGGAGGTGGCCCGCCAGTGCGAGCAAAACGGCGCGGACCTGCTCGTCGTTCACGGCCGCACGCGGGAACAGATGTACATCCCGCCGGTCCACTGGGACGCCGTGGCGGCCATCAAACAGGCCGTGCGCATCCCGGTGTTTGCGAACGGGGATATCACAACCCCCGAGCGCGCGCAGCAGGCCGTTGAACAAACCGGCTGCGACGGCGTCATGATCGGCCGCGGCGCGCTGGGCGACCCGTGGCTGTTCGGCCGCGTCAACGCCGTACTGGCCGGGCAGGCGCCGCCTGCGCCGCCGACGCTGGCGCAGCGCATGGCCGCCCTGCGCCGCCAGGTTTATGAAATGTGCGAAGAAAAAGGGGAGTGGGCCGCCATGCCCCAGGCGCGCAGCCAGGCCATGCATTATATGAAAGGCCTGCGCGGGGCCGCGGCGCTGCGCCGCGCCTGTGCCCGCCTGACCCACTTTACCGATGTGGACGTGCTGATCGACGCGGTGTTCCGCTGCAACGAGTAAGCCTCAGAACCGCCCGCGGGTCAATTCGTCCAGATTCTGCGAATAGCAGGGCAGCATATGCTGCATAAAAAAGTCGGCTTCGGGGCAGTGCATGTCGGCCAGCGCCTGGCGCTGCTGGGCGAGCGCGGCTTCAAATTCGCGGTTGCCGGACTGGCATTCCTCCATGCACTTGATCAGCGCCGAAAGCCGGTCCGCCGCTTTCAGCAGCCTGCGCTCGGTGTCGCTGAGCACCGCGCCGGTCAGGTACGCTTCGCCGGTGGCGGCCAGCTCTTTGGGCAGCAGGCTGGCAATGGCGCGGGCGCTCTGCGCTTCGACCGCCTTGTAGGCGGTGCGCAGCGAATCGTTTTTATACTTGACCGGCGTCGGCATGTCGCCGGTCAGGATCTCCGGCCCGTCGTGGTACAGCGCCGCCGTGGCGACGGTATCGGGGCGGATGCCCGCGCCTGTTCCGGTGCAGTTTTGGGCGATCAGGCACAGCATGTGCGCAATCAGCGCCGTGTCGGCCGTGTGTTCGCTCAGGCTTTCCGCGCGGCCGTTGCGCATCAGGCTCCAGCGCGTGATGTATTTCATCCGCCCCAACAGGGCGCTGAAGGGATAGGTCTCCATGGTTTGTCCTTTCGGGGCCCGGTTTGGCTGCCGCGCGGCGGCAGCAGGGCTTGCCATTTCAGTATACCACGATTCGGCGCGCCGGAAAACCTTTTTATACGGCGTATTTGCAGCAGGAGGGGAAAATATGACACTGCCCTTGCAGCGGCCGCGCCGCAGCGGCTATGGCCGCGTGTTTCTTTTGTGCCTGGCGCTGGCTGCGGCGCTGTTTTTGCCGCACTGCATCGTGGACGGCGTTTCCGGTTCTTTCTTCCACTATGCCGGGGACTTCAACGACCAGATGATCCCGTTTTACGCCTACGCCAACGACTTTGTCAAGCGCGGCGGGTCGTTCAGCTGGGCGACCGACCTCGGCAGCGGCTTTGTCAACGCCTATTCCTACTACTGCCTCGGTTCGCCGTTTTTCTGGCTCACGCTGTGGGTGCCGCCGCGCTGGATGCCGTTCACGATGGTCCCGGTGCTCTGCCTGAAGTTTGCCGTGGCGGGCGGCGGGGCGTATCTGTGGCTGCGCCGCTGGGTGAAAGACGAAAACTGGAGCGCGGCCGGCGCGGTGCTGTACGCGTTCTGCGGCTATAATATCTATAACATCTTCTTTTTCTTCTTTCTGGACAGCGCCGCGCTGTTCCCGTATATGCTCGCAGCGCTTGACGGCGCGGTTCTGGACGGCCGGCGCGGGCGCTTCCCGTTCTGGGTCGCGCTCAACCTGCTGACCAACTATTTCTTCTTTGCCGGGCAGGCCGTGTTTTTGCTGCTCTATTTTCTCTGCCTGTGCGCGGGCCGGGTCTACCGGCTGACGCCGCGCACCTTCGGCCGCCTTGCGTTCGAGACGCTGCTCGGCTGCGCGGCCGGGTGCGTGCTGCTGATCCCGGCGGGGCTGTCGCTTTTGCAGAACCCGCGCACGATCGACCCGTTTGACGGCTACGGTTATCTCGTTTACGGCAAAGCGCAGCAATACCTGGCGATTTTGTTCAGCGCCTTCCTGATGCCGGACGCCCCTTATCTGACCGACCTGTTCAGCGAAGGCGTGACCAAATGGACCAGCCTTTCGGCCTACCTGCCGGTCGTGGGGCTGGCGGGCGGCATTGCGTTCTGCCGCGTCTGGTGGCGGCATCCGTTTGCGCGCCTGCTGAAGATCTGCGCGCTCTGCGCGTTCGTCCCGGCGCTCAACAGCCTGTTCTATGCGCTCAATTCGAGCTACTATGCCCGCTGGTACTATATGCCGCTGCTCGTGCTGTGCGCGGCCACCTGCCGGGCGCTGCAGCGCGAAAGCCTGCGCCGCACCGAGGTCCGCCGCGCCCTGCGCCTGGTGCTGGGCATCACGCTGGCCGCGGCGGCGTTTGCGCTCGTGCCTTCTACGGATGACGAGGGCGCGTTCCGCCTCGGCGTGGTCGACAACCAGCTGCGCTTCTGGGCGCTGTTTGCGGTCAGCGTGCTCGGCTGCGCGCTGTTTTGGTGGCTGCTGCGCCTGGGCCGCCGCACGCCGCGCCGCTTCGCGGGCATGCTGCTGGCCGCGGTGTCCGGCTTTGTGCTGCTGTACGGCAGCGTGCACATCTCGATCACCAAATACGGCCAGTGGTACAACGACCGCAGCTATGTGCCCATGACCTGGGGCTCGGTGGACGAACTGCGCGCCGTGCTGCCGCAGGAGGAATTTTACCGCCTGGACGCCTACGAGTGCTGCAACAATATGGGCGTCTGGCTCGACAGGCCCTGCATCAACTGCTTCCACTCCACCGTTGCGCCGCATATCCTTGCATTCTACCCGTCGGTGGGGGTCACGCGGGACGTGAACTCCAAACCGGGAACGGAGCTCTACGCGCTGCGCGGGCTGCTCAGCGTGCGCTATACGCTGGTGCCCAAAGACGCCGCCGAGACCTGGGCGGAGGATGCCGCGCGGGGCTGGACGCTGGCGGCCGCCACGGCCCACTATGATGTGTACGAAAACGAGAACTGGGTCCCGATGGGCCTGTGCTACGACTGGTATATCACGCCGGAGCGGATCGAAAACGTCCCCGAGGAGGAGCGCGCCGCCGTGCTGATGAAGGCGCTGCTGCTCACCGAAGAACAGGCCGCCCGCACCGGCCTGCTGCCGCTGCCGGACGCCGAGCTGGAGGCCCGCAGCTGGGACGGCTATACCGCCGACTGCGCCGCCCGCCGCGCTACGGCCGCCGTGGATTTCACCGCCACGCGCACCGGTTTCACCGCCCGCACCGAGCGGGCGGAGCCCGGCCTGGTGCTGTTCAGCGTGCCGTATGACGACGGCTTTTCGGCCGCCGTCAACGGGGAAACCGCCGAGATCTGGCCGGTCGACAACGGCCTGATGGCGGTGGAGGTCCCGGCCGGGACAGCCGACATCGTTTTTACCTACCGCACGCCGGGCCTGCGCCTGGCTGCCGGTATCACGCTGGGGGCCTGGGCGGTCTACGCCGTCTACCTGATCGGCCTGGCCGTTGGCCGTCGCCCCCGCAAAACCACAGAAAGACCTGCAAAATATAAGAAAGAGGAAACAGAATGAACCAGTACGCCGAACAAATTGCCAAAGAACTTTCGCTCGACGCCAAAAACGTGCAGGGCGCCATCGACCTCATCGACGCGGGCAACACCATCCCGTTCATCGCCCGCTACCGCAAGGAGGCCACCGGCTCGATGGACGACCAGGCCCTGCGCACGCTGGGCGACCGGCTTGAATATCTGCGCGGGCTGGACAAGCGCAAAGGAGAGGTCGAAGCCTCCATCAGCGAGCAGGGGGCGCTCACGCCGGAACTTTCACAGGCGCTGGCGGCGGCCAAAACGCTGGCAGAGGTCGAGGATATCTACCGCCCCTATAAACCCAAGCGCAAAACCCGCGCCAGCGTGGCCCGGGCGCGCGGCCTGCAGCCGCTGGCCGATGCGATCTTTGCCCAGAAAGCGGACTTTGACCCCGAGGCGGCGGCAGCCGCCTACTGCAATGCGGAGGTGCCCGACGCCGCCGCGGCGCTGGCCGGGGCGCAGGACATCATGGCCGAAACCATCTCGGACGACGCGCGCTGCCGCGCCGAACTGCGCCGCTACTACCGCGCCTTCGGCCAGATCAGGAGCACGGCGGCCAAAAAGGAGGACAGCGTCTACGCGCCCTATTACGACTACAGCGAACCGCTGGCCAAGCTGCCCGGCCACCGCGTGCTTGCGCTTGACCGCGGCGAGCGCGAAGGCTTCCTCAAAGTCGGCATCGCCGTCGACGCCGAGCGCGCCGCGGCCATCACGGTGTGGATGTTCGCCCGCAAAAAGACCGGCGGCGCCAGCGCGCTGCTGGTCGAACAGGCGGCAAAAGACGCCTACGCGCGCCTGATCCACCCCAGCCTTGAAAACGAGCTGCGCCGAGCTGACCGCCGCGGCCGACGAAGGCGCCATCGCCGTCTTTGCCGACAACCTCCGCCAGCTGCTGCTCCAGCCGCCGATCCCCGGCAAGGTCGTCATGGGGCTTGACCCCGGCTACCGCATGGGCTGCAAGATTGCCGTCGTCGATGCCACCGGCAAGGTGCTGGATACCGGCGTCGTCTATCCGGTGCCGGAGTTCAAGCGCGTCGACCAGGCCAAGGCGCAGGTCAAGGCGATGATCCTGCGCCACCATGTCGAGCTGCTGGCCATCGGCAACGGCACGGCCGGGCGCGAGACCGAGCTGTTCGCCGCCGGGGTCATCCGCGAGCTTTCGGCCGAACACGGCCTGCACTTACAATATATGGTCGTCAGCGAGGCAGGAGCCAGCGTCTACTCGGCCTCCAAGCTCGCGGCCGAAGAATTCCCGCAGTACGATGTCAACCTGCGCAGCGCCGTTTCCATCGCGCGCCGCCTGCAGGACCCGCTGGCCGAGCTCGTTAAGATCGACCCCAAGGCCATCGGCGTGGGCCAGTACCAGCACGACATGCCGCAAAAACGCCTGACCGAAACGCTGGACGGCGTGGTCGAGGATTGCGTCAACTCGGTCGGCGTCGACCTCAATACAGCTTCTGCGCCGCTTCTGCGCCGCGTGGCGGGCATCACGGCCGCCACGGCCAAAAACATCGTCGCCCGGCGCGAGGAGGAGGGGGCGTTCACCTCCCGCGCGCAGCTGAAAAAGGTCAAGGGGTTGGGCCCCAAGGCGTTTGAGCAGTGCGCCGGGTTCCTGCGCCTGCCCGGCGCGAAAGACCCGCTGGATTCGACCGCCGTCCACCCCGAAAGCTACCCCGCCGCCCGCGGTCTGCTGCAGGCCTGCGGGTATACGGCGGCCGAGATCGGCGGCCCCGCGCTGCAGCAGCTGCCCGCCCGCGTCAAAGCGCAGGGGGTCAAAGGGCTGTGCGAGACGCTCGGCATCGGCCGCCCGACGCTTGAGGACATCGTCGCCGAGCTCTGCCGCCCCGGGCGCGACGTGCGTGACAGCCTGCCCAAACCGCTGCTGCGCAGCGACGTTATGGGCATGGAGGACCTGAAACCCGGTATGGAGCTGACCGGCACCGTGCGCAACGTCATCGACTTCGGCGCGTTCGTGGATATCGGCGTGCATCAGGACGGCCTTGTGCACATTTCCCAGATCGCCGACCACTTCATCAAACATCCGCGCGATGTTTTGCAGGTCGCCCAGGTCGTCAAGGTCAAGGTGCTGGAGGTGGATGCCGCCCGCAAACGCATCGCCCTGACCATGAAGGGCGTGGCACAGGGATAAAAAAGTTTTTTATATGGAGTAATGTTGTATATCGTTATGCCTGCTTCAGCCGGTTGGCAAGTAAAAAAGCGGTAAAACAGGTGAAAAAACATGATTTTGCAAACTGTAATATAAATAACGGCGTCTTGAAAAATATAAAGTGGTGAAATTCGTTACAACAAATTCATAAATGAAGGGCATATGGGCCAAAAGGGAGGTTATCAACACCTGCCTTTTGTGCAAGTTGCAGAAAAAACGCAAGCAAAACTGCGCAGGTTGACTAAAATCTTTGCCCCCGTGCTATAATACCCACTGTAAGGCGAGGGCGGCGCATGATGGCGCCGCGGCCTTACCCGCGCCGGAACAGGCCGGTGCGGTGGGATATGTATGGAGGTTTTGGATTATGGTAAGACAAGTCAAGGTTTCCAACTTCTCTGAAGTCAAGGAGATCGTGTCTGCCGCTGCCAAATGTTACAACGAGGTTGGCGTGCACGACATGAAGGGAAGCATCGCTGACGCAAAGAGCATTCTCGGCATGATGAGCCTGGATTACAGCCATCCCGTGAAGATCGTCTGCGATGACGAGAGCGACCTGGACCGCGTCGTCCGTGCCATGAAGCACTAAAAGACGCCGCCGGACCGTATGGTCGGCACACAGTTTTGTACAGTAAAGGAGCAATGAATATGTCCAAGCGTATTTTGGCCAGCCTGCTCAGCGGCCTCAGCATGCAGTTTGAGGACGTGACGGCCGCCGGCGTGCGCGGTGCGGTCGAGATCGCCCGCAATGCGTTCAACGAGCAGTAAACCGAAACAGAAAAGCGGCGCGCCGCAGAGCGAACATCTCTGCGGCGCGCCGCTTTTTGCTGCCAAAAAGTATTCAGATCACCTTGTGCTCCATCCAGCGGCCGCGCGCAAAGCGGATGCCAAACAGGAGGCTGCGGCAGATCCAGTCAATGAACATGCCCATCCACACGCCCAGCAGGCCAAAGCCCAGGCGGCCGACGAAATAATAGCACAGCAGCACGCGGAACAGCCACATGCTGATGATGCTGACGATCATTGTAAATTTGGCGTCGCCGCCCGCGCGCAGGGCGTTGGGCAGCGTAAAGCTGGTGGACCAGAAAAAGATGCTGAGCACGGCGAACCAGTGCAGCACCTGCTCGCACATGGCGGTGGACACGGCCGAAAGGTTGTACAGCCTGCACATGAGCGGCGCGGTCAAAAACAGCGTGATGTTGGTCACGGCCATCCCGGCCACGGCTACGCCCAACAGCAGCAGGGCGTAGCGCTTGGCCTGCTTTTTCTCCCCGGCCCCCAGGCACCGCCCCACAACCGGGATCATCGCCAGGCTCATCGTGTTGCCGGGGATGGTCGCCAGGCTGGTGATCGAGTTGGCGACCGCGTTGGCCGCGATGGCCGAAGTGCCAAGCGTCGAAGTCAGGCTGCTCACGCACAGCTTGCCGATCTGGAACATGCCGTTTTCAAGCCCCGAGGGGATGCCGATGTTTAAGATGCGCAGGATCATCTCTTTTTCGGGCCGCATCTCCGCCAGGCTGCCGATGCGCAGCGGGTTTTCAAACTGCTGCTGTTGGCGGAACACCCACACAGCCGCAAAGATGCGCCCCACCAGCGTCGCCAGCGCCGCGCCCAGCACGCCCATGCCGAACCCGTAGATCAGCAGCGCGTTGCCGCAGATGTTGATGACGTTCATGACCAGGCTGGCCAGCATGCTGATGCGGCTGTTGCCCTGGGCGCGGAACAGCGCGGCCCCGGCGTTGTACGCGCCGATGAACGGGTAGGAGATGGCGCTGACAATAAAATACTGCTGCGCATAGCGCATCACATCGTCGTCGATCTGCCCGAACACGCCGCGCAAAATCGGCCGGCAGAAAGCCAGCGACAGGACCATCACCGCCACGGTGCTGACCGCCAGCACGGTATAGAGCTGCGCAGCGCTGCGGCGGGCGTTTTCTGCGTCCCGGCGGCCAAGATACTGGCTGCCGATCACCGCGCCGCCTGTGGCCAGCGCGGCCAGGATCTGAATGATGAGGATGTTGATGCTGTCCACAAGGCTGACGCTTGAGACGGCGGCTTCGCCCACGCCGGATACCATCAGCGTGTCCGCCATGCCCATCGTTACGCTCAGCACCTGCTCCAGCAGCATCGGCAGGACCAGATTGACCAGATTGCGCCGCCCGAATAAAGGATGTTCGGGCGCGCTTGTTTGTGCGGCTGTCATAGCTCAGTACACTTCCTACACCAGATAATAAAGCAAAACACTTTTGCGGGTATTATACTTCCACGGCGCAGGGATGTCAATATTTGCATGTAACAGCGTGAATTTTGCGCTTATATGGCAAAATATCCGCCCGGCGGCCGCCGGAATGTGAAAATCGCAAAAAAAGCTGCGCATATTTTGCTTTTCCCGAACTTCCCTTTTTCCGCCGTTTGTGCCATAATGATACAAAACGAAAAAAGAGGCGCGCAGGGCCGCCCGCGTATGCCTAAACAGGCAAAAGGCGAAAGGAGTTTTCAGCGATGAAGTTTGATTTTACCTCGATCATGGACCGCCATGGTATGGACGCTATCGCGGTGGACGGTCTCGGCCAGGGGTTTGCCCCGGCGGCGCCCAAACCCGGCTTTGATGTGATCCCGATGTGGGTGGCCGATATGAACTTCCCCACGGCGCCCTCCATCCCGGAAGCGATCATCCGCCGCGCCTCCCACCCGGCCTACGGCTATTTCAGCCCCACGCCGGAATACTACGACGCCATCATCCGCTGGCAGAAGGAGCGTAACGGCGTCGAGGGCGTGCTGCCCGAACATATCGGCTATGAAAACGGCGTGCTTGGCGGTGTGATCAGCGCGCTGACCGCCTTTGCGGCCCCCGGCGACGGCGTGCTGCTGCACAGCCCGACCTATATCGGCTTTACCGGCTGCATCACCAACAACGGTTACAAGATCGTTCATTCGCCGCTGTACCTTGACGAGCAGGGCGTCTGGCGCATGGACTTTGAGGATATGGACCGCAAGCTGAAGGAGAACCACATCCATGTGGCGGTCTTCTGCAGCCCGCACAACCCGACCGGCCGCGTGTGGGAGCGCTGGGAGATCGAGAAGGCGATGGAGGTCTACAAAGCCAACGACTGCCTTGTCATTTCGGACGAAATCTGGTCCGACCTGATCCTCAACGGGTATAAGCATGTTCCCACCCAGAGCGTCAGCGCCGACGCGCGCGAGCGCACGGTGGCGCTCTATGCGCCCAGCAAAACCTTCAACCTGGCCGGGCTTGTCGGCAGCTACCACATCATTTACAACGCGTACCTGCGCGACCGTGTCACGGCAAAATCCTCCAAGTCGCATTATAATTCGATGAACGTGCTGTCGATGCACGCGCTCATCGGCGGCTACAGCGCCACCGGTGCGGCCTGGGTCGACGAACTCTGCGGGGTGCTTTCCGGCAACGTTGATTTCGCCTGCCGGTACATTGCGGACCATTTCCCGGGTGTACGCCTGAGCAAACCGCAGGGCACCTACATGCTGTTCCTTGACTGCAGCGAATGGTGCGAAAAGCACGGCAAAACAATCGACTGGGTCGAAAAAGCGGGCTGGGACGTCGGCGTGGCCTGGCAGGACGGCCGCATGTTCCACGGCCCCTGCGCAATCCGCATGAACCTTGCCCTGCCGCTCTCCCGCGTGCAGGAAGCTTTCGACCGCCTGGACCGGTATGTGTTCAACGCCCAATAATACGCAATAAACGCCCCGCGCCCGGCGCACTGGCAGCCAAAAGCCAGCTGCGCCGGGCGCGTTTTGCTTGAATTACGCAAAACGGGCATACAGCGCCGCCTTTTTCGCATATGCTGGGCGGAAGGGGGGCGGCGTGATGGCTGGACGAAAACGGGGGAAGGGCGGCGCGCCGCGTGCGGTGCTGCCGGGGCTGGACCGGCACATCCGCGCCCGCACACGGGTGTTTGCCGCAGCGGTGGCGGCCTTGTGCTTTGGTGGGCTGCTGGTGCGCCTGTTTGTTTTGCAGGTGACGGACCCCGGCGGCTATGCCGAACGCGCGGCGGACCAGCAGCTGCGCGATACCGTCGTACCCGCGCCGCGCGGCGAAATTTATGCCGCCGACGGCACGCTGCTGGCGGCCAGCGAGACCTGCTGGACCATCCGCGCCGCCCCGCGGGAGTTGGAGGATGCGCTTGTCGCCCCGGCGGCCGCCGCGCTCAGCGAGATCCTCGAACTGGACGAGGCGGAGGTGCTTGAAAAACTCAGCCAGCGCAGCTCGAACGACTGCCTTCTGCGCCGCCGCGTGGACCGCGCGACGGCGGACGCCGTGCGCAGCTGGTGCCGGGAAAACGGGGCCGAGGGCATCCAGATCCGCCAGGACACCCGCCGCGTCTATCCCGAAGGCGATTTCATGGGCTGCCTGCTCGGCTTTACCGATGTGGACAACGCCGGGCTCTGGGGGCTGGAACTTGAATACGACGAGGTCCTGACCGGGCAAAACGGCCGTGTCCTGACCGCCAAAAACGCCTGGGGCTACGATATGCCGGAGCATTACAGCACCCTGATCGAAGCGCAGCCCGGCAGCCGCCTGACCCTGACCGTCGACGCCAACATCCAGCACATCCTGGAAAGCGCCGTCGCTGCCGCCGTGGACGAACACCACGTTGCCGCGCGCGCTGTCGGCATTGTCATGGACGTCAACACCGGGGCGATTTTGGCAATGACCACCCAACCCGACTATGACCCCAACGACCCGCGCACGATCATTGACGAAGAACAGCGCGCCGCCGTGGACGCGCTGACCGGCGAGGAGCGCAGCGCGGCGCTGCAAACTGCCCAGCAGGCCCAGTGGCGCAACAAGGCCATCAGCGACCTGTATGAGCCCGGCAGTGTGTTCAAGCTCATCACCTGTGCGGCGGCGCTGGACGCGGGCGTGGTAACGGCGGACAGCCGTTTTGTCTGCGCGGGCAAGATCAGCGTGGCGGGCACGCGGTTTCGCTGCGCCAACGGCCACATCCACGGCAGCGAAACGCTGGCCCAGGGGCTGGCGGCCTCCTGCAACCCGTGCTTTATTCAGGTGGGCGCGCGGCTGGGCAAGCAGGCGTTCTGCGACTATTTCGCCGCGTTCGGCCTGCGCGAGGCCACCGGCATCGACCTGCCCGGCGAGATCAGGCGCAGCGAATATTATACGGCCGACGCTATGGGCCCGGTCGAACTTGCCAGCTGCTCGTTCGGCCAGAGCAGCAAGGTCAGCTATCTGCAGATGCTCACGGCCGTGGCGGCGGTCGTCAACGGCGGGCGGCTGCTGCAGCCCTATGTTGTCGCCGAGATTGCTGCCCCGGACGGCGAGACCGTTTACCGCGCAGAGCCGACGGTCAGGCGGCAGGTCGTTTCGGCGCAGACCTCCGAGACGATGCGCGCGCTGATGGAGGGCGTTGTCACCGACGGCACCGGCAAAAACGGCGCGGTGGCCGGCTACCGTGTCGGCGGTAAGACCGGCACGAGCCAGAAGCTGGACAGCAGCGACCCCGCCGCCCGCATTGCCAGCTACGTCGCGGTCGCGCCGATCGACGACCCGCAGATCGCCGTGCTTGTCTGTCTGGACGAACCCCACAGCTGGACGACAAGCGGCGGCGCGCTGTCCGGCCCGGTCTGCGCGCAGGTGCTTGCGCAGGTCCTGCCGTACCTTGGCATCGAGCCGGACTATACGGCGGAAGAACAGGAAAAGCTGTTTGCCGCCGTGCCCGATGTGACCGGCTGGCGCACGGACGCCGCGCGCCAGAAACTGGCCGAATACGGCTTTGAAGCGGCCTTTGTGGGCGGGAATGAACGTGTGGAGAGCCAGTACCCGGCGGCGGGCGTCACCGCGCGCAGGGGCTCGGCAATCACGCTGGACACGACCGGCGCCTACGACGCGGCCGCCGACGCCGGCTGAGGCACGGCGTTTTTAACAAAAACTTCACGGATATTTATTGTTTGTTTTTATTTTCATGGTATACTAAACATGTGTTAAAACAAACAACTATAAAAGGAGCCATCCATGGATCGGGAACGCCAGCCGTATGTTGTGTTTGACAACGTATGCAAATATTATCAGATGGGGGAGACCCGCATCGCCGCGGCCGACCATGTCAGCTTTACGATCGAAAAAGGGGAATTCTGCGTGATCCTCGGCCCTTCCGGCGCAGGCAAGACGACCGTGCTCAACATGCTGGGCGGGATGGATACCTCCGACGAGGGCAAGATCTGGCTGGACGGCGAGGAGGTCAGCGCGTTTGACCAGAAGCAGCTCACCCGCTACCGCCGTTACGACGTCGGCTTTGTTTTCCAGTTTTATAACCTTGTACAGAACCTGACGGCGCGGGAAAACGTCGAGCTGGCCTCGGAGATCTGCCGCGACCCGCTGGACGCGGACCTTGTGCTGGAGGAGGTGGGCCTGTCCCACCGCCGCAACAACTTCCCGGCGCAGCTTTCGGGCGGCGAGCAGCAGCGCGTGTCCATCGCGCGCGCGCTCGCCAAAAACCCGAAGATCCTCCTGTGCGACGAGCCCACCGGCGCGCTGGACTACAAGACCGGCAAACAGGTGCTGGCGCTGCTGCAGGCCACCTGCCGCGAAAAAGGCCGCACCGTCATCGTGATTACCCACAACAGCGCCCTGGCCGCCATGGCGGACCGTGTGATCCGCATCAACAGCGGCCGTGTCGTTGACATGCAGTGCAACCCGGCGCCGACCCCGGTCGAAAGGATCGAGTGGTAAATGAACAGGACATACCAGAAGAATATCCTGCGCACCCTGGCCAGCAGCCGGGGGCGTTTCCTTTCGATTTTTTCCATCGTGGCGCTCGGCGTCGGTTTCCTTGCGGGGCTTGTCTCCTCCACGCCCAACATGCGCCTTTCGGTGGAGACCTATCTGGACAGTGCGGATTTTTACGATCTGCGCGTGCTGGGCACGCTGGGCCTGACCGACGATGATGTGCAGGCATTGGCCGCTGTGGAGGGCGTTGAATCGGTGCGCCCGGCGTATTCGGCCGACCTGCTTGTGGATACCCGCGAGGCGGACAGCGTTGTGGCCCGCGTTCACAGCCTGCCGGAAGGCGGCGACGGGGCGCAGGGCGCTTGCGTCAACCGCCTGCAGCTGACCGAGGGCCGCTGGCCGCAAAGCTCCGGCGAATGTGTGGTCGAAGCGGGCGCGGGGGATCTGGCCCGGGGGCTGGAGATCGGCGATGTGATCACGGTCCCGGCGGAGGATAACGAGGACCTCGGGGACAAGCTCGCCGTGACGCAGTTCACGGTGGTGGGGGCTGTCCACGACGCGACGTATTTTTCATTCGAGCGCGAGCCCGCCAGCGTCGGCAGCGGCGCGGTGCAGACCATCTTTTACATATTGCCGCAGGATTTTTCCTACGAGGCCTATACCGAAATTTACCTGACCGCCGCGGGCGCCAAAGCGCTGGACAGCCTGGACACTGCGTATGAGGATACGGTGCAGGCGGTCTCGGATGCGGTCGAAGGCATCTCCGGCGCGCGCTGCGAAGCGCGGTATACCGAGCTGACCTCCGATGCGCAGAAAGAGATCGACGACGCCTGGGACGAATACAATGAGGCGGCGGAAGAAGCGCAGACCGAACTGGCCGACGCCGCCAGGGAACTGGCGGACGGGCGCGAAGCGCTGGCCGACGGCGCGCAGGAGCTCGCTGACGGCGAGCGGGAATACCAGGACGGTCTGGCCGAACTGGCCGACTATGAACAGCAGCTGGCCGACGGCGAGGAGGCTCTCAACGCCGGGGAAGCGGAGCTGATCGAAGGACAGGCGGAATGGGACAGCGGCTGGCAGCAGATCGTTGACGGCGAAAAGCAGCTTTCCGACGCCAAAAAGCAGCTGGACGACGCCCAGGCCCAGTATGACCAGGGCGCGGCCGCCTATGCGGACGCGCTGGCCCAGCTGGAAGCGGGAGAAAAAGAGCTGGAGGACGGCCGCGCGCTGCTGGAACAGTCCCAAAAGCAATATGAGGACGGTCTGGCCCAGTGGGAGCAGGGCAAAGAGCAGCTGGACCAGCTGCGGCAGCTGCAGCAGGGCGAAGCCGCCTACTATGACGGCATTCGCCAGCTGGCTGAACAGCTGCAGCAGGCGGGGCTGCCCGTCACCGAAGAACAGATCCAGGAGCTGATCGCCGAACTGGCCGCGCAGGATGAAGAGATGCCCACCGAGGAAGAATTCCTGCAGATGGTGCTGGACTGGCTGCTCGACCGCGAACAGGGGCAGGAGGATGCCGCCGTCGCCGCTGTGCGGCAGGCGCTTGCGGCGCTGCGCGCGGCGCAGGAAGCCGCGCAGCCCTCCACACCGGAAACGGCGGCGCTGGATATGGCGCCGCTGGCCGAAATCGACGCGGCGGCCGACGAGGGCGCGGCCAGCGAACTGTGGCAGCAGATCCTGGATGAACTGCGCGGGATGGAAGACGAAGTCCCGGAGGAAATGCGCCCGTATTATGAGGAGCTGCTCGAAGCCATCGAGCAGCTGCCGCAGCGCCCCGATTTGACCGACCCGGTGCGTCAGCTGTATGAAGGCGTCCGCCAGCTTGTGGAGGCGCGGCGTCAGCTTGACGCGGGCATCCAGGCCATTATAGATACCTATGCGGAGATGGGCGAGACCCTGACCTGGGAACAGGCGCAGGCGCTCTACTCCGAAGAAAGCCTGGCCGCGCTGCAGGAGCAGCTCGATGAAGCCAAGGTTGATTTGGACGATGGCAAGGCGCAGCTGGACGCC
>DSTMC04003__coassemble_740_pt1 | contig 47839 bp, 43 predicted proteins | sample DSTMC04003__metabat2_high_PE_042 | metagenome-assembled genome bin DSTMC04003 | reverse complement strand
GAGTGCGCGATTTGCCGTGAAATTTTGTCGAAGGGGATTCCAAAGGGGGAAATAGGCGCGTTAGGCAATCGCCGTGCGCGGCTGTTGCCCCCTTTGCAGCGTGTCGAGTTTCTCGACACGCTGGGCGGCGCAGCCGTGCTGGCTGCGCCGTGGCGCAAAAGGGCAGGGGGGCGTTATTCCTCGCCGCCGTCCTCGTCCTTTTCCTTGTCTTTGTCCTCGTCGCGCCTGCCGCGGCGGGGCTTTTCTTCTTCCGCGTCGTCCTCGGGCACCGGCGCAAGCTTGTGCACCATCGCCCAGAGGATCTTGCGGTCCTCAATGGTCTGCACGTCGAAATGCAGGCCGCACACCTCGACCGAAGGCGTCGTGCCGTCCTCGGGGATGGAGGGCAGGCAGCTCAAAATCAGACCGGCCACCGTGTCATACTCGCGGTCCTCCGGCAGCTCAAAGTCGAGCGCTTCGGCGAACTCTTCCACGCGCATCGAACCGGCCACGCGCCACATGCCCTGGCCCATCTCGGTCAGTTCCTGGGGCTCGGCGGGGTCGAACTCGTCAAAGATATCGCCGACGATCTCTTCCAGCAGGTCCTCGATGGTCACGACGCCGGCCGTGCCGCCGTATTCGTCCACGACGACAGCTAGGTGCTGTTTCTGGGCCTGCATGTCTTTAAATAGCTGGTCGGCATGCACGCTCTCCGGCACAAAATAGGCCGGGCGCAGCAGAGACTTGAGCGGGCGGGGGTTCTCCTCCTGCAGGTTCAGCAGGAAGTCGCGGGCGTTCAGGATGCCGCAGATGTCGTTGACGTCGTCCTCGTACACGGGGTAACGGCTCAGGCCGGTCTCGCGGATGGCGGTGAGGATCTCCTGCGGGTCTTCATCCAGCGCAAAGGCGGTCACGTCCGGTTCGGGCGTCATGGCGGAGCTGGCGGTCATGTCGTTGAAGTCGAACACGTTTTCGATCCATTCCTGTTCGTCCTGGTCGATGGCGCCCTGTTCGCCGCTGCTCTCCACCATCAGGCGCAGGTCTTCCTCGCTGGCGGCGTCCTCCGAGGCTTCCACCTTCATGCCCAGCAGGCGCAGCGTGCCGTTGGTGCAGACGTTCAGCAGCACGAACATCGGCTTGAAGACCACGACCATCACTTTCAGGATGTACAGCGCGGGCACCGCAAAAGCCATCGGCTTCTGCATGGCGATGCGCTTGGGTACCATCTCGCCGAACGCGATGGAGAAGAACGAGATGATGACGGTCACGACGACGGTGGAGATCACCGAAGCCACCCCGGCCGGGATCGGCAGGGCGAGCGTTTCAAGCATGAAGGAATCCAGATAGCCCGAGAAGTTTTCGGTACCGAACGCGGCGGACAGGAAGCCGGACAGCGTGATGGCAACCTGAATGCCGGACAGGAAGGTGTTCGGGTTTTCGACGACCTTCAAAAGCGCGGCCGAAGTCTTGTCGCCCTCCTCGGCCTTTTTGGAGAGCTTCATCTGGTTCAGGGACAAAAACGCGATCTCCGAACCGGCAAAGAAAGCGTTGAGCAGGATAAAGACGACCTGCAGCAAAATTTGTGAAACTAAGCTGGGCAAGAAAAACACTCCTTGTTGTTACAGTCGGGCGCGCAGGGAAAACAGCGCGCGGAAAACGGCGGCCGCGGAAAAGCCGAAGCGGCGGCCGCGGCAGGTGATAAAGACAATAAAATAAAGAAAAAACGAAAACATTCACCCTGCGCGGCAGGGGCGGGGCGCCGGGGGCGCATCCCAAATCAACGCAGCAAAAAAAGGCAGAGCCGATACCTTAAAACCGGTACAGGCTTTGCCTTGCTATTCACGTTGATTCATTTTTCGTCGCGGATTACTACTGTCACCGTCGGCGTTCATAAAATGAAGTTCCTTTCGTAAAAAATATCCTTGCGCCGCCCGCTGCGGGCGGCGAACCCCGGGGCCGCGCCCCGTGGCTTCGCTGCGTAACGTTTATAAATATACAGCGCCCGCGCCCAAATGTCAAGGGGCGGCGGGCTGTTTTGGCGCGCCGCGCACGGTTTTGGGTTGAAATTGCGCGGCCAATCGGGTATACTGTTTTGTAATAAATTGGGAATCTGCGTCCCGGGCCCGGCCGCCAGGCTGCGCCCATGGCCCGCGGCGCTTTACAAAAAAGGAGCTTTGTTATGTCTCACACTGTACTCGTCACCGGCGCCGACGGTTTCATCGGCAGCCACCTGGCCGAAGAACTCGTCAAGCGCGGCGAGAAGGTCCGCGCCTTCTGCCTGTACAATTCCTTCGGCTCGCTGGGCTGGATCGACACGCTTCCGGCACAGATCAAAAACGAGATGGACATCTTCATGGGCGATGTGCGCGACCCCAACGGCGTGCGCACCGCCATGCGCGGGCAGGAGCGCGTGTTCCACCTGGCGGCGCTCATCGCCATCCCGTTTTCCTACCACAGCCCGGACAGCTATGTCGACACCAACATCAAGGGCACGCTGAACGTGCTCAACGCCGCGCGGGAGCTCGGAACACAGCGCGTGCTTGTCACCTCGACCAGCGAGGTCTACGGCACCGCGCAGTATGTGCCCATCGACGAAAAGCACCCGTTCCAGGGCCAGAGCCCTTACTCGGCCACCAAGATCGGCGCCGACCGCCTGGCCGAAAGCTTCTACCGCAGCTTCGATCTGCCGGTCTCCATCGTCCGGCCGTTCAACACCTACGGCCCGCGCCAGTCCGGCCGCGCCATCATCCCCACCATCATCACCCAGCTGCTGGCAGGGCAGACGCAGATCAAGCTCGGCAGCCTGACCCCGACCCGCGACTTCAACTATGTCAAGGACACCGCCACCGGATTCATGGCCATTGCCGACTGCGACGCCGCCATTGGCCGCGAGCTCAACATCGCGACCGGCGTCGAGCATTCGATCGGCGACCTGGCGCATGAGCTGATCGCCCAGATCAACCCCAACGCGACCATCGTCTGCGAAGCCGAGCGCCTGCGCCCCGAAAAGAGCGAGGTCAACCGCCTGCTGGGCGACGCCACCCAGCTGCGCACGCTGACCGGCTGGGCCCCGCAGTATACGTTTGCCCAGGGCCTGGCCGAAACGATCGAGTTTTTGCGCGGGCATCTGGACAGCTACAAAGTGGGGCAGTACATCCTGTGACGGCGGCGGACAAACAGGGCTTCTGGGCCCGGCTGACCCCGGCGCGCCGCGCGGCGCTGGGCTGGGGGCTGGCTGTGGCGGCCGCTGCGGCGCTGGGCGTTGTGTGGTCCTACTGCTGGCGGGTGTTCTTTTATCTGGACAGCCGCCTGCCCGCTATTTGGACCACGCTCGGCTGCGCCGGTTTCTGTGTGCTGGTCGTGGCGGCGGCCGCGCTGGTGCGCCGCCTGCCCGGTTTTGCGGCGCGCGGTACGGCGTGCATCCTTTTGTGCGGGGCGCTGTTTGCGTTTGCAAACCCGCCGCTGCAGACGCCCGATGAAACCGACCACTATCTGCGCACCTATGCGATCTCGCTCGGCCGCTTCGACTTCGACTATGCGCGGACCTACCCCGAGGACGTCGCCCGCCTGGTGGAAGCCTTCCCCGGCGCGTGGGTCAACGCGCACACCTCGGCGGGTATGGGCGAAGACCCCGATACCGGCGAGGAAACACCCTACAATACGGCGGGCTATGCGCTCAAACAGTACGGCAAGGACGGCCGCATCCAGAGCATAGCGGACAGCTTCGCCGCCTACCTTGGCAAAACCGGCGAAGCCCCCGCGCCGCTGCACGAGCCGGTCAGCTTCCTTGTGCTGCCGTTTGCGCCCGGCGCGCTGGGCATGGCGCTGGCGCGGCTGCTGGGCTTTGGCGCGCTCGGCTGCCTGTATGCCGGGCGGCTGGGCAACCTGCTGGCCTATGCGGTGCTGTGCCGGGCCGCTTTGCGCAGCGCGCAGAAATACCGCCCGGCGTTCCTGGCGTTCATGCTGCTGCCGCTGTCGCTGTTCATGGGGGCTTCGCTCAGCTACGACGCCACGCTGCTGGGCTGTTACTATCTGATGCTGGCGCTGCTCACGCGGGAGCGCTGGAAGCCGCGCACGGCGGCCGTCTATGCGGCGGCCTGTGTTTTCGTCAACATTGCCAAACCTTACCTCAACCTTTTGTGGGTGCTGCTGCCGCTGGCGCTGCTTTCGGCCCGCGCCTGGCAGGCCAAAGGCCGCCGCTGGCTGTGGACGGCCGGCATGGGGGCCGGGGCGCTTGCGGCGACGCTGCTTGTCGAAGCCTACGGCCGCCTGGCGCGCCACAACTACCCGGTCATCGCCCGCCAGGGCGGCCAGGCGGTGGACGGCATGCAGCAGCTTTTGTTCGTGCTGCGCAACCCCCTGCGCACGATCGCCACATTTTGGGGCACACTGTATGAAAACGAATTCTTCCTCGGCCAGCTCGGCGTTTTCGGCTGGAAGGACCTGCCGGTCCCGCTGCTGAACCTGCTGGGGCCCTGCGTGCTGGGCGCGGCGCTGTGCCTGTGCGCGGCCGAGACGCCCGGCCTCGGCCGCCGCCGCGCGCTGGGCCTGGGCGGGTTTGCCGCCGTCTACGCGGCGGGCGCCATGGCCGCCATGTATATCACCTACACGCCGGTGGCCATGGTACGCATCGTCGGGCTGCAGGCGCGGTATTTCCTGCCGGTGTTTCTGGCGCTGGGCCTTGCGGCCGCCGCGCCGCTGCGCCGCGCGCTGGCCCCGTCTGCCGGCGTTTTCCGGGCCGAGCGCCTGGCTGTGCCGCTGTGCGCCGCCCACGCGCTGCTGGGCGCGGTGCTGCTGTTCCAGCACTATTTTGTGGGGCCGTTCTACACGATCCCGGTCTGATGCGTTTTTTCCGCCTGCGGAAAAGCAAGAAAGGAACCCTTTATGCCGATCCTCCCCCTGCTGGCCGGTCTGCTGGCCCTGGCGTTTCTGGGCCTGTGCAGCCTGGCGGTTTCTGCCTGCACGCGCTATGACGCCGCGCTTCTGCCGCTGCCCGTTTTGTGCGGCGCGGTGACGGTGCTGTATGTCACGGCGCTGTTCAACGTGCTGCACATCGGCCTGTTTGCGGTCGCGGGCAGCCTGCTGGCGGCGGGGGTCTACTGCGGGGTGCGGGCCGGGTGGCGCGCGGTGCGCGACGCCGCGGGCAGCCCCGGCTTCTGGCTGTTTGTGGGCGGGGCGGCGTTTTTGTGGGTGCTGTTTGCGGCCCTGCAGCCGATGTTCACCCAGTGGGACGAGTTCACGGCCTGGGGCCTGGCCCCCAAGATGGTTGCCGAGCGCGCCCGCCTCTATGTGGCCGACCCGGTCAACCTGACCGCCTCGTTCACCTGCCCGGCCACAAGCCTGCTGTCCTACCTTTTCCAGTTCATCCCCGGCCATTTTGCCGAATGGCAGTGTCTTGCCGCCATCGACATCCTGGCCCTGGCCTCCTTTGCGCCGCTGGCTGCGCTGCCGCGGGCGCGCTGGCCGCACAGTTTGCTGCTGTTTGCCGCGGCGGCGGTGCTGCCGTTTTTCTTCAGCACCGCGCCGGTGGGCACAGCCAGCACGGTGTACCGCAACGCAATGGCGGACCTGCCGCTGGCCTGCCTGTTTGGCGGCGCGCTGTGCCTGTACCAGGCGGCGGGCGGCCGCCGCGGCGGTTTTTACGCTGTGGCGCTGCCGCTGGCCGTGCTGGCCATGACCAAGGACATCGGCCTGGCCTACGGGCTCATCGCCGTCTTTCTCATCGGCGTCGATCAGCTGTTCGGCACACAGCAGCCGGAAGGCTGGCGCAGGCTGCGCGTTTTCGGCTATCGCTTGGCGCGCACGGCGCTGCTGGCCGTGCCGGTGCTGGCTGTCTTTGCCAGCTGGAGCCGCTACACGGCCGCCATGGCCCCCGAGGCGGGCAGTTCGACGGTCGGCAGCGCGCAGATGAGCTACGGCGCGGTACTGCTCGGCGGGGTGCGCCAGCTGCTCGGCATCGGGCGGGAAGCGCGCTTCGCCGAACTGATGCAGACGATGGCGCAGGCGCTTGTGTCCCGCCGCGTCTGCCTGCTGGGCCCGCCCACCGTGGTGCTGGGGCTGGTGGCCGGGCTGTCGCTGCTGGCGTTTTTCGCCGCGCCCAAGGGCGCACTGCGCCGCCGTGTCGCGGCGGGCTTTTTCGCCTCTGCGTTCTGCTTTGCGGCGCTGTACCTTTTCCATCTGATCCTCTATTTCTATAATTTCTCCGAGACCGAAGCCGCCGCCCTCAAGGATTACGAGCGCTACCTGATGCCGTTTTTGCAGGGCTGGACGATGGCCGCGCTGTGCCAGCTGGGCCAGTGCGCCGCGGCAGCCCCGGCGCGCACGCTGCGCCGCCGTCTCGGCGCGGCGGGCGTCGGCCTGGCGGCCGTTGGTTTTTTGGCGGTGTTTGCCTGGCGCGGCGTGCCCACGGCCGGGTTCTGGACCCGCGCCGACAGCCTCTACTCGGTGCGCGCCGACGTCAAGGCCCGCGCCGGGGTGATGAACGAGGTGCTCGACTGGAACGACCGTGTGCTTGTCATCAGCCAGGGCGACGACGCCACGCGCTGGTACTATTACAAGTATGAGCTCACCGCCCGCGTCATCAACGGCTACGGCGGCGTCTGGTGGGGCGACAGCGACTATTCCAGCCGCTGGGATTCCGATTTTATGAACCTGGTCGAAAGCCTCAGCTGGACCATGTACGACTATACCGCCGTCTGCACCGAGGCGTCGCTCATCGCCTATATGGACGAGAAAAACTGCGATTACCTTGTGCTGGACCGCGCCGACGAATACCTTGAGCGTGATTTCAGCGCCCGGTTCGAAGGCGGGCTCAAAGCTGACCAGCCTGCCACGCTGTACAAATTCCTCGGCCCCGACGCGGAGGTCCCCTTCGTGCCGGTGGCCACGGCAGAAAGCGGGGTGGGGGAATGAAGCGCTTTTTTAAGCCGCGCGCCCGCACAAGCGGCGCGCGGGCACAAAAGCCGGACCTTGAAGCTGTTTTCCGCCCGCGGGCGCTGCTCGGGTATTTTTACGCCCTGGCTGCGGCGCTGTGGATTTTGCGGGTGCTGGCGGGCAGCGCCGTTATGGTGGACCACAAGATGGACGGCAGCATGCGCACGCTGACCCTCGGCCCCGGCGACCTCACGTTTGAGAGCTTCATGAGCTATGCCGAGGACGAGTGGGCCACCCCGCCCGACGAACGCGAAAACTGGTACCTTTCCACCGACAACGACCCCCACATTTTCTGGGAAGGGGAGGTCTTTGTCGAGACGGTCCGCCTGGAGGTGGAGCAGCTGCTGCCCCCCGGCAGCGTGACGCTGTATTACCGCACCCCCGGCCAGACCGACTACCGCGAGACCCAGAAGGTCTTTGCCTGGCGGGACGCCGGCGGCACGTATGTGTTTGACCTGGGCGGGCGCACGGTCAGCGGTCTGCGCATCGACCCGGACAGCGTCGGCGGCGTACCCACGCGCCTTGTCGGCGTCGAGCTCAACGCCCCGCGCCCCTGGTTCCTGGCCTTTGTGCCGGACGGCGGGCAGTGGCTTTTGCTGCTGTTTGGCCCGGTGCTGGCCGCGGCGTTCGCCGCGCTTTTGCGCCAGATCATCCGCAACGACGATTGACCGGATACAAAATAAGGATCATTTTCTATGGAACTTCTCTGCGTGGCCGCCGCGCTGGCGGCGTTGTTTCTTTTGTGCGCGTTTTTCACGCTGCGCGCCGGCGTGCCTGCGGCGCTCGCGCCGCTCACGGCGCTGGGCTGTATCGCGGCCTGGCTCACGCTCACCGGCATGGCCGATGTGCTGCTGCCCGGCACGGTCCTGCTCTATCTGGCCTGCGCCGGGCTGGGCGTTTGGGCGCTTGCGCCGGTGCGCGGCCGCAGGCCCCGCCTGCGCGCGCTCGCCACGCCGGGGGCGGCGCTGTTCTGGGGGCTGGCGCTGGCGTTTGCGGTCTATTTCTTCATCCGCCAGCCGATGGCAAACTCGTTTGACGAGCTCAGCTTCTGGGCCACGGCCGTCAAGCTGACCAAAGCCAACAACCGCCTGTATCCCACCGCCGTGCTCGGCACGCCCTGGCCCGCCACCCAGAACCCGGGGCTTGCGGTGCTCAGCTATTTCTTCAGCTTTTTCGGCGCATTTTCCGACTGGAAAATCTACCTCGCCTACGATGTTTTGGCCTTCGCGGTCTATGCCGCGGTGCTCGGCGCGCTGCCGTGGCGGCGGTTCCGCCTGGCGGTGCCGCTGGCGGCCATCCTGTGGTGTGTGCCGTATTTCTTCACGGTGTATAACCATGAGATCTATCTCGTGGATGTGTACATGACCTCCTACGGCGATATCCCCGCCGGGCTTGTGCTGGGCGGCGCGGTGGCGCTGTGGCTGGCGGTGCGCCGCAGCGGCCCGCGCTGGGCCGTGCTGCCGGTGCTGGCGCTGGCCGCCAACATCAAGGCCAACACCTTTGTGCTGGCGCTGGTGGCGGCAGGGCTCGTGGCGGCCGATGCCTGGCTCTGGCCGGACGGTTCGTTCCGCCGGGGCCTTGGGCGGCGCACCGGTTTTGCCGCGGCCTGCTTTGCCGCGCCGCTGGCGGTCTATTACCTGTGGAACGTCCGCTATGTCGGCATGATCGTGGCCAAAAACGCGGCCGAAGGCGGCACCGGCGAGACAAGCCTGCCGCTGTCCGGCGTCGTCGTCAACGGCCTGCGCATGCTGCTGGGCGGTCAGGGCGCGCCGGAATACGAGCCCCGCCGCGCGCAGTTCTTCACCGCCATACAGGATATGGGCGCCCAGTTCTTCACCCCGGCCGGGCGCATGAGCATGATCGGCCAGGGCGTGGTCGTTGTGGCGTTCATTCTGGTGGTGTTTGTCCTCGCCATGCTGGTGGCCGGGCGCGGGCGGCTGTGCGCGCGCATCGGCCTGACGGCGCTGCTCTCGCTTGTCTGTTTCGGCGGCTACAACCTTGAGCTGGCTCTGTGCTACGGCTTCATCTTCAAGCCGGACCAGGCCGCCGCCCTCACCGACTATAACCGCTATATCTACAGCTACTACATCGGCTGGTTCCTCATCGCGCTGGCCTGCCTTGTGCTGGCGCTGCAGGCGGCGGAGGAAACCTCCCCCCGGCCGCTGCGCCCGCTGGCAGGGCAGGGGGCCGTGCTGCTGCTCGCCTTTGCGATGCTCTTCCGCCAGGGCCAGCTCGTGCTGCCGCAGCTGACGGTGCTCGGCTTTTCAGACAGTGAATTTGCCGACCGCCGCATCCAGCGCGCCGAGGCCGAAGAGGTCCTTGCGCACCTGACGCCGCAGAACCGCGTCTTTTTTGTCAGCCAGGGGGACGACGGCATGCGCTGGTTTGCCGCCGTGTACGATTTCTACCCCGTCATTATTGATTACTCCGGCGACGACAAGGCGGGCGGCGGTGGCGGCGGCACGTTCGGCCTGGCCGAGCTCTGCCCGGACTCCGGCGTGGAAAACCGCTACTATCACCCCTACACGGCGCAGCAGTTTGACGCCGTTGTGCGGGCGTCCGGCTGCAGCTACCTTTACCTGCAGCGCCTGGACGATACCTTTGTGGCCAGCTACGCGGGCCTTTTCACCGACAGCCTGCAGGCCGCCCTTGACGGCGAGACGGTCCTCTACCGCGTGGAGGAAGCCGGTTTCGCCCCGGTGGAAATGGAGGCGGTATCATGAAACTCAAACAGCTTCTGCGCCGCCGCTGGGCGCTGCCGGCGCTGTGCTATCTTGTCGCGCTGGCGGTGTGGATCGTCCTGGGGGCGGCGGCGCTGGCCGGCGATATATGGGCGCGCAGCCGCGGCAGCCTGAGCGAACAGACGCTGCATGCGGCCGATTTCACGCTCGACGGTCTCGAACCGCTGGAAGGCCGGGCGGACGGCGAGGCGGAAATGCTGGTGACGACGACCGGCGACCCCCAGATGCTCCTGGCGGACCTTGGCGGGCGCACCGTGCGCACGCTGCAGGTCTTTGCCCGGTACGAGGGCGACGCCCGCGAGATGTGCCTGTATTATACGACCGCCGCGGGCCAACCCTACAGCCCCGACCGCCGGGTCTACCCGGCGCAGCAGGCGGACGGCAGCTACCTGTACACGCTGCCGCGCACCCGCATTGTTTCGCTGCGGCTGGACCCCTGCAGCCCGGACGAGGGCAAGCAGGTGGTTATCGCGCTGGACAAGATCGTGCTCAACGCCCAGGTGGGCGGCTACTTCCTGCCCAGCTGGTACCAGGCGTTCTGCCTGGTGCTCTACCCGGCGCTGGCCGCCGCGCTGCTTGACTGGCTGCAGGCTGTCGCCGCCAGCTGGAACCAGCGCCGCCGCGCAAAACAGAACTGAACCAAAAGCAAAGGCCGGGGCAGGACCCCGGCTTTTTTCTTTTTTGCCTGCCGCGCGGCGGAAAAACAGAAAATACCCTGTAACATTTTGCCGCCCCGTGCGACTTATTGGACAGAAACGGGAAAGGGGGCGAAACCATTGCGCACGCTGGAAGAACTGTACCGGGCCTATCGGGACGATGTCTACCGCTACCTGTACAGCCTGACCCGCGACGCCGCGCAGGCCGAGGACCTGCTCAGCGAAACGTTTTTGCAGGCGCTGCAGAACGCGGCCAGCTACCGCGGCGATGCCGGGGAAAAGACCTGGCTGTTCGGTATCGCGCGCAACCTCTGGCTGCGCGCGCTGCGCAAGCGCCGCCCCACCGTCTCGTTTGACGATCTTCTCGGCCTTTATGTCGAGGACACCCTTGCGGAGACCGCCGCCCGCCGCGCCCTGCTCGACCGCGTGCGCACGCTGCTGGCCGCGCGCGATGCGCGCACCCGCCGCGTTGTGGCGCTGCGCGTGCGCGGCGTGCCGTATGAGGAGATCGCCAAAGAGCTGGGCATCAGCGCGGGTTCGGCGCGCGTCATCGACCACCGCGCCCGCCAATGGCTCAAAGAAACACTGCGAAAGGAGGAACTGCTGTGAAACCCGAAGCCCAAACATCCGCGTTCGACCTCCCCTGTGAGGTCTGCCGCGACCTGATGCCGCTCGTGCAGGACGGCGTCGCCAGCGCGGCCAGCCGCCGCCTGGTTGAACAGCATACCGCACACTGCGCCGCCTGCCGCGAACTCTGGCGGCAGGAAGACCCGCCCGCCATGCCGGACGACCGGCAGGTTCTGCCGCGCATCCGCCGCCGCCTGCGCCTGTGGATGTTCGGCGTGATAGCCGTGGGCCTTTTGCTGGGCATGATGCTGATGTTCAGCAGCGGTGGCGCCAACTATAATGTGCTCCTCATGCCCGCGCTGGGGGCGCTGCTGTGGTTTTTCGGCGGCCGGCGCCGCCGCCTGCTGCCGCTGGGTGTGGGCGCGCTGTACGGGGCCGCCTGGGTGTTCACGCAGCTTTCCGTTTGCGTTTGGCAGGGCGGCAGGCTCTCGTTTTTGGATGTTCTGGCCGGCGGCTATATGGCGCTGCTCCATCTCATCGGCTTTTATCTTGGCCTGCTGGCTGCCGCTTTGCTGCAATACGCATTTGCCGGGGAGGAATTTGACCATGAAAACGACGAAGAACTTTGAAAACGTTTCGCAGCCCGCCCCGGTCGGGGCCGGGCACCGCCGGGCGCGCAGACCGCGCACCGGGCCCCGCCGCCGCGCGGCTGCCGTCGCGGGGGTCGCGCTGGTCCTGTTTTTGCTGCTCAACGCCTGCGCCACGCTGGGCGACCCGCTCAGCCGCGCGTATTCCCGGGCGCACGCCCTCGGCTATGCCAACGAAAACTGGCCCGGCCACGATTTCTATATCGTGCAGACGAGCTTTTCCCCGTTTTGGAACTATAATGTCACGGTGCAGGCCGCAGACAGCATCGACACCCGCTTTACGCTCCGTGTCGGGACCGGCATCGTGCGCTGGACCGATTACGATACAGTCGTCGCCCAAAAGATCAATACGCTCAGCCGCTTTAACGACAGCTTACAGGCCGATGTACAGGCGGCGTTCACAGCCGCCGGGTTTTCCCCGTTTGAGGCGACGGACTTTCTTGTAACGATAGGCGAAACAACGGAACTGACATTGGATATGCCCTACGATAAGGGCGATATCGCGCCCAAGACCAGCCTTTTCATCTTCGGCTTTTCCGATGCGCCCGGGGCCGATGCCGCCGAGGAGATCCTGCGCGGCGCCAAGGCCGTCATGACCGAATACGGCATCGACATCGATGAGTACTGCGTCACAATGTATGACGGCCGGTACAACGAGATAGACGGCGCCGTGCAGAACGGCTATGATACCGGCTGGCGCCCCGCCGGTTCCATCGCCTGAAAACAGAAAACGCCGGGTGCGCACCCTCAAAAAAAGGGGGCGCGCACCCGGCGCTTTTTTCTGTTTTGTGTAAGGGGGCGGCTCAAAACGCCAGGCTGCCCTCGCCCTGGCGGAGATCGTTGCGTTCGAGTTCGGCCAGCAGCGCATCCTGCCCTTCGTGCAAAAGCAGCCGCTGGCTGTACTGCGTAAAGCGCTCGCATTCGTTTTCAGCCAAAAAGGCGGCCGAATCCGGCCCCAGCGCCAGCTCGTTGACGAACACGACCATCTCCTGCCCGTCCGGGAAAGCCCGCTCCATGAAATCGAACGCCGCTTCCAGCGCGTCCCCGGCCACGGCGACGGCCTGCTCGCGCTTGCGCACCTGGCGGTTGAAGCCCGCGCGCACCGTGTCGAACGCAGTGTCGGCGTCCATGCGGGGTTCCAGCTTTTCGCCCCAGCCGCGCAGCAGCGCGGCGGCGCGCGCCCGGGCCGCCGCTTCCTCCGGCGTCAGGCGGCCCGCGGCCTTTGCGGCGTCGAGCGCTTTTTCATATTCGCCGCACTGCTCGCGGAACAGCGCGGCCGTGTCCGCCCCGGCCCCGGCTGCGCCCAGCGCGCGGCGGTAGGCGCGCAGCTGGCGGTAGCAGGCGTCGGTGGCGGCGTCGGTGCGGCGCGCGGCGGCAAAGCGGGTGTTCAGCCCGGCCAAAAGCAGGCTGATCAGGCTCATGCGCTCGTCAAACGCCGCCGAAAGCGCGCGTTCCAGCACCGCGTCAAAGCCTTTGCCCTGCAAGATGTCTTCCACGCCGTAATCGGCCTCGTATTTCCGGTACAGCACCCAGTAGGCGGCAAAATCGCGCGCGATGTCCGGGTGGCGCAGATACTGCCCGATGACCGCCTCATCCACCGGCAGGTTCAGCCTGTCCGCCGCCTGCAGGTAGACCGAAAGGTCCTCCCACCCGCGGGCGGTCACGAACAGCGGTCCGTCCACGTCGTTTTCCACCTTGTAAAAATGCTGCGGCCGCAGTTCAAGATACGCCGTCACAGCCGGGTGCAGCCGGTTGGCGCGCGCGTATTCCTGCCAGACAGAAAGCTGCGGCTCGATGTCGATGCGCCGCACGCGGTCCAGCGTGACAAGGTCAAAGTCCCGCACGCTCTTGTTGTATTCGGGCGGGTTGCCCGCCGCCACGATCACCCAGCCCTCCGGCACCGGCTGGTTGCCGAACGTTTTGCCCTGCAAAAACTGCAGCATGGTGGGGGCCAGCGTTTCGGACACGCAGTTGATCTCGTCAATAAACAGAATCCCGTGGGAAAGGCCGGTCTTTTCCATTTTGTCGTACACGCTGGCTATGATCTCGCTCATCGTGTACTCGGTCACGCTGCGGTCGGCCCCGGCAAAATTGCGCTGGCGGATGAACGGCAGGCCCACGGCGCTCTGGCGGGTGTGGTGGGTGATGGTATACGCCACCAGCGCCACGCCGCATTCCTGTGCGATCTGCTCCATGATCTGCGTTTTGCCAATGCCCGGCGGGCCCATCAGCAAAATCGGCCGCTGCCGCACCGGCGGGATCAGCGGCGCGCCGGTGTCGTCGGTGGCCAGGTAGGCCCTGACGGCGTTTTCGATCTCCTGTTTGGCGCGTTTGATGTCCATGGTCCTTCTCCTTGCTGCCGCCAGGCGGCGTTTTTACAGTTGCGGCAATTCCTCGGGGTCCCATTCCTGCCAGTCAATGGCGGGCGCGGCGGGCGGCTGCGGCAGAAACTCCTGCTCCGAAAGCGTCAGCCGTATCGCCCAGGGCGGGGAAGGCGGCGGCTCGGTCCCGTCCTCCACAAACAGGAAGGCGGTCTGGCAGGCGGGCGGCCGCGCCGGGTAGGTCCCCTTGCCGTCAGTGAAATAGAGGATGCCCTGCAGCTCGCGCAGCGTCCCTTCTTTCTGCAGCTCGGCAATGCGCGCGAACGCGGGGCGGAAATCCGTCCCGCCGCCCCCGTGCAGCGTCAGCGCGGCGGCGTAGCGCTCCCATTCTTCGGCGCTGTGCAAAAAGGTCAGCTCGCGCACCGCGTCGTCGCACTGCATCACGGCGACGTTGCAGCGGTCAAAAAAGCGCCCGCTTGTGCGCAGGATGCCGAACGTCTCGCGCAAAAACGCCTTGACGAGCGCCCCGGCCGTCGACTCGCTCGTGTCGATCACGATCACCAGGTCGCGGATCTTGCGGCTCTCCCGCGTCTCCAGCGGTTCGATCAGCGGCAGGTTGCCGTAGGTGCGCAGGCCGTAGGTATAGGTGCCCAGGTCGAACTCGTCGGGGTCGAGCCGGGGCTCCTCGCGCATGACGGTGAACCGGCGCAGAAAATCCCGGTAAGACCGGCGGCTGCGGGCGGCTTCCACCTGGGCGGCCAGCGCCTGCGCGCCGGCGGTCTCCCCGGCCTGGCGGCCCGCCTGCTGCATGCTCAGCTGGGTCTGGCGGCCCAGCTGTTCCCATTGCCGCCCCATCATTTGGGCGGCGGGGGCCTGCGGGTCGGCGGGCCATAGGCGGTGGCTGTCGCAGTAAAATTCCCGCTGCAAACCCTCCAGCTCGTCGGCGCTGCGCGCGCACAGCGCGCTGTAAATGGGCCCGGCGGCTATCAGGCCGCCGCTTTTGTGCAGCTCGGCATAGGTTTTCTGCCGCAGCCAGCCCACCGGGCGCTGCAGCGCGGCGGCGCCCAGGTGGTCCAGCGCATATTCGGCGGCAATATCGCACGCCAGCCCCCACAGCGCCGGGTCGCGCCGGCCGCGCAGCCACGGGTGTCGGAACACACAGTGCAGCACGCTGTGCAGGTAGCCGCGCAAAAGATACGGCCGGTTTTGCCGGTAGATGCGCAGCACCCACGCCGGGCCGTACACAAGCGCCGCGCCGTTTGTGGCCAGGCCGCGCGCCGGGTCGGTGTCCGGCGTCAGGGCCAGTGCGCCCAGCGCGGCGTTCATATAGCGCAGCTGCAGGTACAGCTCGCTGCGCGCCAGTTCCATCGCCCGGCGAGCCATGGCCTGTTCCCATTCGGCCTGGGTCACGATATGCTTTTTGGCCATGGCGCGCCTCCTTTCGCGGGTGTGGGTCACAGATCGTCAAAGTCATAGGCCTTGCGGCGCGGGATGGGGGCGCGGCCCGCCAGCAGCAGCGCGGCGCCCTCGCTCCAGCCGGTGCGGCCGCACTGCAGCGCCGCGGCCTGGCGGCAGCCGTCGGGGGCCAGCGGCGCCAGCAGCCGCACGGCCGCTTCCGCCCGCGCCTGCACCGCCAGCGCCAGTGCGGCGTCCGCGTGGCTGCGCAGATAATCTTCGTACTGCGCGCGGGCCGCCGGGCCCAGCGCAAACGGGAACAACAGCCGCCCCAGCGCCACGCGGCACAGCGCGGCGGGCGGTTCGGTGGCGTCGGCGCGCAGGAAGGCGGCGTCGTATTCGGCCCAATCGACCGCGCCGCCCGCAAAGCACTGGCGGTAGCGGTAGCCCACGCCCTCGATGCTGTGGTTGAAGATGTGCGCCGGGGTGTTTTCGTGCAGCGTTTCCTGGTACTCGGGGCAGAACATCCGCGCCTGTACGCGGCCGCCGGGGGCAAACTCGGCCGCAATATCCCCGGCTGCGGCGGCCAGCAGCTTTTTCAAACCGGTCGGCTCGTCCGGCGCCGCCAAAAGGCAAAACACCGCCAGACTCCGGCAGTTGGTAAAAAGATCGCTGCCCAGCTCGCGCAAATCAGGGCCCGCCGTGACGCGGCGCAGGCGGCGGCAATTATAGAAAGCGCCGTTGTGCAGCGCCCGCACGCTTTGGGGCAGCGTGACCTCCTGCACAAAATCTCCGCAAAGCGGGTGCAGCGGCGCGCCGTCTGCGCCCTCCGGGCCCCAGAGCGCGCCGCCTTCCGGCTCCCGCCGGGCGGAAAAACAGTATGGCCCGATCTCGGTCACAGGCCGCCCGGCCACCGCGGCGGGCACGGCGGGGCAGGGGGTATCCCCAAACACCCGCAGCACGCGGGCCCCCGTTGCGGCCGGGGTCCACAATACGCTGATGCACGGCTGCAAAATTTTTTCGCCCGCCTTTCCCAACAACTCTTTACAACGCCCCCATTATAGCATAAAATAGTTGTTCGTGAAACAAGCGGCGCACAGCGCGGCAAAGTTTTTTGCCGCGGGCGCTGCGTGTGTAAAAAAGGGAAAAGAGGAGAAAGTCCATGCGCTCCGCAGCCACGCAAAACGCCATCCTGACCGGGTCCATCCCCCGGCAGCTGATCCTGTTTTTTCTGCCCATCTGGTTCGGCACGCTGTTCCAGCAGCTTTACAACACGGCTGATACGCTGATCGTCGGCAACTTTGTCGGCACCGAAGCGCTGGCCGCCGTCGGCGCGACCGGCGCGTTCGTGCAGCTGCTGGTCGGCGCATTCGTCGGCCTGTGCAGCGGCGCGGGCGTCGTGATCGCGCAGAGCTATGGCGCGCGCGATATCGACGCCGTCGACCGTCAGGTGCACACGGCGCTGGCTATGGCGGTGCTGGGCGGCGCGGCGCTGACCGTCGTCGGCCTGCTCACCAGCCGCACCGTGCTGCAGCTCATGGGCACCCCGGCCGAGATCCTGCAGGGGGCCACCATCTACCTGCAGATCTACTTCCTCGGCATGATCCCGCAGTTCATCTACAACATGGGCACCAACATCCTGCGCGCTGTCGGCGACAGCAAACGCCCGCTCTACTTCCTCATCATTGCCTCGCTTGTCAACATCGTGCTGGATATCCTGTTCGTCGCCGGGTTCCACTGGGGCGTGGCCGGGGCGGCCGTCGCCACCGTCATCAGCCAGGTGGCCAGCGCCGTGCTGACCATGCGCTGCCTGATCGGCTCGGGCGGCATGCCCTGGCACCTCGACGGCTTCCAGCCCAAGGTGGACCTGGCCGTCATGCGGGATATCTGCCGCATCGGCCTGCCCAGCGCGGCGCAGTCGGCGCTGTACAGCGTGTCCAACATCGTCATCCAGGCGTCGATCAATGCGTTCGGCACCACCGCGGTCGCGGCGTGGAGCGTCTACGGCAAGATCGACTTCCTGTTCTGGATGACGGTCAGCTCGTTCGGCATCGCCATCACGACCTTTGCCGGGCAGAATTTCGGCGCGCGCCAGTACGACCGCGTGCGCAGCGGCACCCGCATCAGCCTGGGCATGACGGCGGCGATCACGGTGTTCATCAGCCTGGTGCTGTACCCGGCGGCCGGGCTGCTGTTCCGCCTGTTCAGCCAGGACGCGGCCGTCATCAGCCAGGGCATCCAGATGATGCACTTCCTGGTGCCGGCGTATATCACCTATATCTGCATCGAGATCCTCTCCGGCGCGCTGCGCGGCTGCGGCGATGTGCGGGTCCCCACGCTGATCACGGTGTTCGGCGTCTGCGGGCTGCGCATCCTGTGGCTGCTGGCAGTGGTGCCGCAGGTGCACACGCTGCTGATGGTCGAGGCCAGCTACCCGATCACCTGGTCGCTGTCCAGTATGCTGTTCATCGTCTACTACCTGCGCGGCGGCTGGATGCAGCGCTGCATGCAGGCCCGCCACGGCGAGGCGGCCGAAGCGGACGCCACACTGTAAGCCGGGTAAAAACAGATAAAAAACTGCGCTGTTTAAGGCCATGACGGCCCGAAACAGCGCAGCTTTTTTATACGGTCTTGGGTGCGGCCGCGGCGTCCAGCGCCAGGCGCGCCGCGCGGACCGCATCGGCGCTTGTCTGCTGGATGTGCCATTCGTCCAGGCCGGGCAGGCCCATCGGCACGCCCTGGCGGCGGAAACGCATCCCGCTTTCCATTTCCGCTTTGCCGCTCATGTGGAACGCGCGGGCCCCGGGCAAGCGGGCGCACAGCGCGGTGATTACATCCGCGTTCACCCCGGCGCCGATCAGCACCTCCGGCCCGCCGGTGCGGTCGCGCTCATCCAGCAGCGCGCGCAGCACGCCTTCGCCTTGCAGGCAATGGGCGGCGGCCCCGCTGGTCAGCACGGTGTCCAGCCCCAGGGTGGCTGCGGCACGGTAGGTGGCGCGCGGGTCCCGGCTCACGTCGATGGCCCGGTGCAGCGTCAGCCCGGCCCCCGGCCCGGCCGCCGCGATCAGCCGCCGCATGGCCGCTGTGTCCAGCGCGCCGTCCGCCGTCAGCGCGCCGATCACGAACCCGTCCGCCCCGGCGGTGCGCAGCACCGGCATCTGGGCGCACAGCAGCGCGAGCTCGTCCTCCGTGTACAGGAAATCCCCCGGGCGCGGGCGCATCAGGCAGCGCACCGGCACGCGGCTCTCGGCGCGGATCTGCCGCAGCAGCGCGGCATAGGGCGTCAGCCCGCCCACGGCAAGCGCACTGCACAGCTCCAGCCGGTCCGCGCCGCCCGCCAGTGACGCGCGCGCAGAAGCCAGACTGTCGACACAGACCTCCAACAATGGCTGCGATCTTTTCATTATGCTGTTCCTCCCGCAGGGCGATGATATATAGTTTTAGTATATCACAGCAGGCGGCGGATGCACAGTGCCCCCGCGCGCCAAAACGGCGGGCAGGGGGTGTGCAGTTATATGAAAAAAAGGGGATAGCCCGTTCAGGCTGCGCGGCCGCCGCGCACGACCTGCAGCGGCACGCGCACAGGGGCTGCCGAGCGGCGGACCGGCGCGGCCGCCTTCTGCGGCGCAGCGGGCGCCAGCGCACCGCACAGCACGTTCATGCCCAGCAGTGCGGCCAGGGCCAGCCCCAGCGCCGCCGGGACCGACAGGGTACCCTGGGCGGCCGCGCTGGCCAGACCCAGCAGCACAAACCCGAGCGCGATCAGCAAAAATTGGCACAGCCAGCGTTTTACCATCTGTTGTTTCATCACAAGTTCCTCCGTTGTTTCTCTTTATATCAGGTGTTTCGGCGGTTGTATTTTGGCTCTGGAAACAACCGCCGGTTGTTTTATGTTTCCAGAATAATACAACTAACGGTTGTTGTCAAGACGTTATACAACAAAAATTCCAAAAAATTCCCGGCAGGCACCCTTTACAAAAACTACCATTGGTTGTATAATGGTGCCAATGAAACATGCCGCGGGGCTTGCCCCGCCCAAGGTAAGGAGCACGCGCGATGTTTGCAGAACGCTTGAAAGAAGCCCGCAGGGCAAAGAAATACAGCCAGGCCGAGCTGTCCCACCGCCTCGGCGTCACCCAGCAGGCCGTTGGCAAGTGGGAGACCGGCCGCTCCACGCCGGACCCGCAGACCGTGGCCCAGCTGGCCGAGATCCTGGATACCACGGCGGACGCCTTGCTGGGCCTGCGCGAAAATTCCGTCCCCGGCGCGGTCGGCCGCAACGCTTTTGCCAGCTTTGGCGAATACCTGATCCCCGTCGTCGGCACGGTCCGCGCCGGTTACGGCGCGCTCGCCTTTGAGGAGGACTACGGCAAAGAATATGCCAGCGTCAAGGACCCGCAGAACTATTTTTACCTCGTGGTCAAGGGCGACAGCATGGAGCCCCGCATTTCGGACGGCGACCTGGCGCTGGTGCGCCGCCAGACCACGCTTGATAACGGCGACCTTGGCGTTATGGTCTACGGCCTGGACGGGGAGGGCACGCTGAAAAAATATATCCAGCGCGGCAACGCGGTCGTGTTGCATCCGTTCAACCCGGCCTATGAGGATCTCGTCATCAAGGGGGAAGAACTGGACCACCTCTATATCGCAGGCAAGGTCGTGGAGACCAAGGCCAAGTGGTGAAAGCTGCTTTCTGTCTTTGAGTATAGCAGAACCTTGTTCCCATAATTCGGACTTTCAAGCTCGCGGCAGAAAACTCGGGCCCAATAAACCGGACCCAATACAAACGCGACCTGTTCTGCCGCGGCCGTATACTTTATTCATTTTATAGGGTTATAAGGCCGCTGAATTTTTTATCCATTTGATTTTGCATTCCCGCCGGTTTTTTGACCGGGAGAACCGGCGGGTTTATTTTTTATACCCATTTTTCGGGCGGGGAGGCGCAGCGCATGGACCTGGCGGAGAAACTGGAGATTCTGGCGGACAGCGCCAAATATGATGTGGCGTGCACCTCCAGCGGGGTGGACCGCCCGGGGCGGCGCGGCCAGCTGGGCAGCTGCAGCGCGCCGGGCATCTGCCATGCCTTCACGCCGGACGGCCGCTGCGTCTCACTGCTCAAGGTGCTGTATTCCAACGCCTGCAGCTACGACTGCAGCTATTGCGTCAACCGCCGCTCCAACCCGCGCCCGCGCGCCACCTTTACCCCGCGGGAGCTGGCCGAGCTCACGATCGGTTTCTACCGCCGCAATTATATCGAGGGCCTTTTCCTGTCCAGTGCGGTGCTCGGCAGCCCGGACGCCACCATGGAGCGCATGATCGAAGCGCTGCGCATCCTGCGGCAGGAATACCGCTTCAACGGCTACATCCACGCCAAGGCCATCCCCGGGGCCGACCCGCTGCTCATCGAGCGCCTGGGCCTGCTGGCCGACCGCCTTTCGGTCAACATTGAACTGCCAAGCGAAACGAGCCTCAACCGCCTCGCGCCGGACAAGGCCAAGGCGGCGATCCTGCGCCCGATGCGCCAGATCGCCCAGCAGAGCGCGGCCAGCCGCCGGGAACTGGCCGTTTACCGGCATGCCCCCGCCTTTGCCCCGGCCGGGCAGAGCACCCAGATGATCATTGGCGCAACGCCGGAAAGCGATTTGCACATCCTGCGCCTGACCGAAAGCCTGTATCAGAAATATGCGCTCAAGCGCGTGTTTTACTCGGCCTATCTGCCGGTTGTGCCGGACCCGCGCCTGCCTGCGCTCACCACCCCGCCGCCGCTTCTGCGCGAGCACCGCCTGTATCAGGCCGACTGGCTGCTGCGCTACTACGATTTTTCGGCGGCCGAACTGCTGAGCGATGAGCAGCCGAACTTTGACCCCTACCTCGACCCCAAGTGCAACTGGGCGCTGCGCCATCCTGAATTTTTTCCGGTCGAAGTCAACGCGGCGCCGCTGGCGGCGCTGCTGCGCGTGCCCGGGGTCGGCCCCAAAAGCGCGCGGCGCATCGTGGCCGCCCGCCGCAGCCAGCGGCTGGGCATGGCGGAACTCAAGCGCATCGGCGTTGTGCTCAAACGCGCGCAGTATTTCATCACCTGTAGCGGCCGCGCCCCGGCGCTGCGCGCACCGCGGCAGGAGGTCGCCGCCGCCCTCGTGGACCCCAGGGCGTTCGGCGTTGGCGTGCAGCAGCTTTCGCTCGACGATTTCCGCGCCGTGCCGCTGCCGGACGCCGCCCCGCAGCTCCAGCGCCTGGCGGCCGCCGGGGTGGACGCGCGCACGGCCGCCCGCGAGACCCGACAGGAGGCGATCGAATGTCTTACCCGGCGCAGTGAGCAACGTCAGCTATTGTTACGACGGCAGTTTCCGCGGCTTTCTGTGCTGCATCTATGAAAGCTACGCCCGCCGGGAACTCCCCGCGGCCGTGCAGCCGCCGGAGGAAGAGCAGGTGAGCCTTTTCGGCTGCCGCGAGATCCCCACCAGCGCGGACCGCGCCCGCCGTGTGGCGGCCGGGCTGCGCCGCCTGGGCGGCGGGGTGCAGGGCTGCCTGACCAGCGGCTTTTTGGCCGATGAACCCGGCAAGGACCTGACCCTGCTGCGCTTTGCCCGCGTCTGCTTTGAGAACGGCCCCGCAACCGTGCAGATGCTGGGCCGCGCCGAGGTGGCCGACGCGCTGGCGCTGGCGCGGCGGGTGGACAATGAGAGCAGCAAATACATCGAGTTCCTGCGCTTTGAGCAGCGCGGCGAGATGCTCGGCGCCATCATCCACCCGCGCCACCGCATCCTGCCGCTGCTGCGCGGGCATTTCTGCAGCCGCCTGCCGGACGAGGATTTCATGATCTTTGACGCCACCCACCGCATGGCCCTGCTGCGGCGCGACCGGCAGGTACATTACCTGCGCATGCAGCGCTATGACCCGGCCCCGGACGCCGAAGAAGAGGACTGGCAGGCGCTGTGGAAGCGTTTCTTCCATGCCCTCACCATCGAGGAACGCCGCAACGAAGCCTGCCAGCGCACCCACGCCCCCAGGCGTTACTGGCGTGATATGTGCGAGATGCAGGGGCAAAAAAGTGCTACCCAACCGCCGCAGGATGTGATATAATACATCTATCTTTATTTCCGTAGAAAAGGGGAGCTGTACGATGGAAGAGCTGCTGCGTATTCTTGAAAAGAACGCCCGCCTGCCGGTGGAGGATATTGCCGCCATGATGGGCAAAACGCCGGTCGAAGTGGCCGCCATGATGGATGAGGCCGCCGAAAAAGGCTACATCCGCGGGTTTGAAGCGCTCATCGACTGGGAAAAAGCCGGTGTCAATCTGGTCGAAGCTGTCATTGAGCTGCATGTTTCGCCGCGCAAAAGCCGCGGGTTTGACGAGATCGCCTCGGTCGTCGCCAGCTTTGACGAGGTGGACAGCGTGCTGCTGATGAGCGGCGGCTACGACCTGCAGGTCGTCATCAAGGGCCGCAGCTTCCAGGAGATCGCCATCTTTGTCGCCAAGCGCCTGTCCCCGCTGGACGATGTCCTTTCCACCGCCACCAGCTTTGTGCTGCGCACCTACAAGCGCGGCGGGCGGCTGTATCTGGACGAAGAAACCGACGATAGGGAGTGGACCGTGCTGTGATGAACTACGATAAACTGCTGGCGCCCGCGGCCCAGGAGATGCGCCCGTCCGGCATCCGCAAGTTTTTTGACCTCGCGGCCGATATGCCCCACTGCATCTCGCTCGGCGTCGGCGAGCCGGATTTCAAAACCCCGTGGAGCATCCGCGACGCAGGCATCCGCAGCCTGGAACAGGGGCGCACCAAATACACGGCCAACGCCGGGCTCAAGGAGCTGCGCGCGGAGATCTGCCAGTATCTGGCCCGCCGGTTCGACCTTTCTTATCAGATCGACAACGTCCTTGTCACGGTCGGCGGCAGCGAAGCCATCGACATGGCCATCCGCGCGCTGGTCTCCCCGGGGGACGAGGTCATCATCCCGGAGCCCTGCTTTGTCTGCTATGAGCCGATCACCCAGCTGACCGGCGGCGTGCCGGTGCACATTGCCACCAAAGCGGAGGACGGTTTCCGCTTAACGCCGGAAGCGCTGCGCGCGGCCATCACCCCGCGCACCAAGCTGCTGATCCTGCCGTACCCCAACAACCCGACCGGCGCGGTCATGGAACAAAAAGACCTGGAAGCCATCGCCGAAGTGCTGCGCGGCACCGATGTGGTCGTGCTGTCGGATGAAATTTATGCCGAGCTGACCTATGGCCTCGACCGCCATGTCAGCATCGCCGCGCTGCCCGGCATGGCCGAGCGTACCATCGTCGTCAACGGCTTCAGCAAGGCGTATTCCATGACCGGCTGGCGGCTGGGCTACGCGGCCGGGCCGGAGCCGATCATCCAGATCATGACCAAGATCCACCAGAGCTGCATCATGTCGGCCCCCACCACCAGCCAGTACGCCGCCATTGTCGCGCTGCGCACCTGCGATGATGAGATCGAAAAGATGCGCGACGAATACAACCGCCGCCGCCGTTACATCGTCAAGGCCCTCAACGACCTGGGCCTGACCTGCTTTGAGCCCAAGGGCGCGTTTTATGTCTTCCCCGATATCCGCCGCAGCGGCTTGAGCAGCGCCGAATTCTGCGAGCAGCTGCTCAAGGAGGAAGAAGTCGCCATCATCCCCGGCGATGCGTTCGGCGCCTGCGGCGAAGGCTACGCCCGCATCAGCTATGCCTACAGCGTCGACCATCTCGAAACCGCCGTGCACCGCATCCATCGCTTCCTCGAAACCCACGGCTGGCTGCCCGCGGCGGGGGAATGAGCCGCTTTGATCTGGAGGGATACCCATGCAGAAAAAGACCGTGACCGTGCTGGCCCCGGCCAAGCTCAACCTGTCGCTGGATGTCGTGGGCACGCTGCCGGGCGGCTACCATGATCTGGACATGGTCATGCAGGCCATCACGCTGCACGAGACGCTGGTGCTGCGCCGCAGCCGTTACCTCAACGTGCGCATGCCGGGCAGCTTTGTGCCGGTCAACGAAAAAAATACCGCCGTCAAGGCGGCGCTGGCCTTTTTCCACTATACCGGCCTGCTGGCGGGCGTGGATATCACGATCCATAAACAGGTGCCGGTGCGCGCCGGGATGGCCGGCGGCAGCGCCGACGCGGCCGGGGTGCTTGTCGGCATGAACGAGCTGTACGGCGCGCGCCTTTCGATGAGCGAGCTCTGCGCGCTGGGCGCTTCGATCGGCGCCGATGTGCCGTTTGCGCTGATGGGCGGCACCTGCCGCGTCAAGGGCGTCGGTGATCTGCTCAAGCCGCTGCCGCCCTGCCCGGATTGTTTCTTTGTCGTCGTGATGCCCGGCGTCGGCATCTCGACGCCGGAGGCGTTCCAGCGCTATGACCGCATGGGCAGCCCGCTGCACCCGGACTGCGACCGGCAGGAAGCCGCCATCCGCGCCGGGGACCTGCCCGGGCTGTGCGCGGCGGCAGGCAATGCGCTGGAGCATTGTTCCGGCGCGACCGAGACCCCGGCCATCCGCGCCCTGCTCGACGAACACGGCGCGCTCACAAGCCTGATGACCGGCTCCGGCGCAGCGGTGTTCGGCGTCTTTGACGCCGAAGACAAAGCGCAGGCGGCGGCCGAAGCGCTGCGCGCCCGGTATAAGCAGGTTTATCTGGCGCGGCCCGACCGCGGCGGCGCGCGCGTAAGCCAATAAAAATGCGCGCCTGCCCGCTGTGCGCGGCTTGGGCGCGGCCCCTTTTGCCCATACTGTTGGGCGAAAGGGGTGTTTTTCTATGAAATCTGTGTGCCGGAGCGGGCGCAGGGCCCGCGTGCGCCGCGCGCTGGAACTTGGCTGCGCGCTGGGGTTTGTGCTCACCGTGCTGCTCACAGCCGCCGCCTGGCGCTACCAGTCTCTTTGCCGCCGCGTCTGCGGCGACACGCTGCGCCTGCACATCGTCGCCAACAGCGATTCGACCGCGGACCAGCTGCAAAAACTGGCCGTGCGCGACGCGCTGCTGGAGGCCGTCGCCGCCATCACGGCGCAGGCCCAGAACCGGGACGAGGCCGTGGCCGCCGTTTCCCGCGCGCTGCCCTGGCTGCAGGCCGAAGCGCGCAGCGCCGCGGGCGGCCAACCCGTGCAGGTCCGCCTGACCGAAAGCGATTTCCCGGCCCGGGACTACGGCGCTTTCCGCCTGCCGGCCGGGCGCTATGCCGCGCTGCGTGTGGAACTGGGGCAGGCGGAAGGCCATAACTGGTTCTGCGTGCTTTACCCGGCCCTGTGCGTGGGGGCAAGCAGCGCCGACTATGGCGACGCAGCCGAAAACGCGCTCGTGTTCGGCCGGTACGAACTGCGTTCGGCCCTGCTCGATTCTCTGTGCGCGCTGTTTTGAATGTCTCTGATCCCCGTCCGTTGAAAGGCGGTCTTTATGCTCACCTTACTTCTCGGCCCCTCCGGCAGCGGAAAATCCAGCCGCCTGAGGCGCGAACTCAAGGCCCGTGCCGAGGCCGGGCTGCACAGCATCCTCGTCGTGCCGGAACAGTTCACCTCCTCCACTGAAGGCGCGCTCTACCGCACGCTGGGCGATACGCTGTCCGGCTATGTCGAAAGCTATTCTTTTACATCGTTGGCCGAAACGCTGCTGCGGCGCTACGGCGGCGCGGCGGTGCCCACCCTGGCCGAAGCCGGGCGCGCCGTGCTCGTGCGCCGCGCGCTGGACCAGCTGCTGGACCAGGTCTCCTACTACAGCCGCCAGCGCCAGAGCGCGGCGTTCTGCCGCAAGGCGGCCGAGACCATTGAGGAGCTCAAAAGCGCCGGCGTCCGCCCCGACGAACTCGCGCGCTATGCCCGCGCCCCCGGGGCCGACACCGACAAGCTCAGCGAGCTGGCCCTGATCTACGGCGCATATGAGGGCCTGCTGGCCCAGACCGGCATGGACCCCGGCGACCGGCAGGAGCTGGCCGCCCGCCGCCTGCAGGAAGCGGGCGGCGGCGCGGAGTTTTTTGCCGGGCGCGCCGTATACATGGATGAATTCGATACCTTCAACGCCCCCAAGCGCGCGCTGCTGGCGGCCATGCTGCCCGCGGCCGATGTGACGGTCTGCCTGTGCTGCGACGGCCTGCAGGAGCGTGACGGCGGCTTCGGCGTGTTCAGCGGCGCGCGGCAGATCGCCGCGGCGCTCAAGGCGATGGCGGCAAAGGCGGGCGTCCAGACCCATACCGTGCAGCTGGCCGAGGACCTGCGCCACAGCCGGGCCCCGGCGCTGGCAGAACTGTCGCTGCTGCTGGCGGACCCCGGCTACACGCCGGAGCAGACCGTCGACGCCGCCGCGCCCGGCGGCCCGGCCATCACCTTTTATAAAGCGGACGACCGCCAAGCGGAGGCCAAAGCAGTGGCCGCCGCCGTGCGCGCCCGCGCGCGCGCCGGGACGCCCTACAACCGCATGGCGGTCATCTGCCGCGACGCAGCGGCCTATCTGCCGGCCATCCGCTACGAATTCCGCCTGCAGGGCATTCCGCTGTTCTGCGACGAACCCACAACGCCGGAAAACACCGCCCCGGCGCGCGCCGTGCTGGCGGTGCTCGACCTTGTGCGCGGCGGGCTGGGCAGCCCGGCGCTGCTGCGCCTTGTCAAGACCGGCCTTGTCGACCTGCCGGAGGAGACGGCCTGCGCGCTCGAAAACTACGCCTACACCTGGCCGCTGCATGCCGACGACTGGCGCGCGCCGTTTACGCGCAACCCCGGCGGCTATACCGACCGCTGGTCCGACCAGGACAAAGCGGACCTTGCGCTGGCCGAACAGGCGCGCCTGTTTTTGGTCGAACGCGCGCAGAAATTCCTCGCGAAAGCCCGCGGCGCCGATGTGACGGCGCTGACAAAGCGCATCTATCTGTTTTTGCAGGACCTTGGCGCGGAGCGCGCGCTGGAACAGCTGGCCGCGGACCTGCGTGAACGCGGCGAACTGCCCGCCGCCGACGAAGCCCTGCGCGAATGGAACGTTGTGACCGGCCTGCTCAACGATATGGTGCAGCTGACCGGCACGGCGGCCGGTGCGCCCAACACGCTGACGCCCGCCGAATATGCCGACTTTTTCACGCTGCTGCTGCGCACGACCGACATGGGCCATATCCCGCAGAGCCTCAACAGCGTGATCTTTACAACGGCCGGGCGCATGCGCCTGCCCGAGACCGACGCCTGCTTTGTGCTTGGCCTGGCGGAAGGGGAGTTCCCGCAGACCCCGGGCGACAGCGGCCTTTTGACCCATGCCGACCGCGACGCCATGATCGCCCAGGGGGCCGAACTGCCCGACTGCTTTGAGAACCGTGTCATCCGCGAGCAGGTCTGTTTTTATAAAGCGCTGACTGCCCCCGCGCGCTGGCTGTGGCTGTCCTGGCCGGGCGGCGCGGCCGGGCTGCCGGTCACGGCGGCGCTGGCCCCGGCGCTGGAACTGCTGGCTGTGCCGGAAAGCTGCCCCGACCCCGCCGCCCTCGCGGCCACCCCGGCCGCGGCGCTCGACCTGCTGGGCGGGCTGTGGCAGCACAACACGCCCGCGCGCACCGCGGTCGAGCAGGCCCTCGACGCGCTCGAAGGCACCCCGGCCGCCGTGCCGGGCCTTGCCGCCGTGCGCCGCGCTGCCCGCCGCGACCCGGCCGCCGTGCAGGACCTCGGCGCGCTCGAAAAGCTGCTCGGCCCGCGCCTGCACATCAGCCCCACCCGCTTTGAGCGCTACGCGCTGTGCCCGTTCGGTTATTTCATGCAGTATGTGCTCGGCGCGCGCCCGCGCCAGAAAGCCGAGCTTGCGCCCAACATCAGCGGCACGCTGACCCACTGGGTGCTGGAGCAGGCGCTCAGCCGCCAGGGGGCCGCGTTTGAAACGCTCACGCCCGAACAGCTCGAGGCCCTGGTCGCCGCGCTGGTCGAAGAATACACGGCCGCCAACCTGCCCGGGGCGGGCGTGCGCATGCAGTACCTGCTTGCGCGTATCCGCCGCAACCTCGTCGGGCTGCTCGGCTTCATCCAGCGGGATATCCGCCAGTCCGGCTTCAAGCCGGTCGCGTTCGAGCTGCGCATCGACGACCGCCCCGACCCGGAACACCCCGAAGCCCCCTTTGTGCCGCCGGTCGAACTGACCGACAGCCGCGGCCACACGATCCGCGTGGTGGGCACGGTCGACCGTGTCGACGCGATGGAGCTGGGCGGCCGCACCTATCTGCGCGTTGTCGACTACAAGACCGGCAGCAAGGAGTTCAAATTGCAGGAAGTCTGGTATGGCCTCGACTGCCAGATGCTGCTCTACCTCTTCACGCTCGAACGCAACGGCGGCGCGCTGTTCAAGGACCCGGCCGCCGCCGGGGTCGAATATCTCTGGGCGGACCCGTCCCCCAAAACGCAGGACCGCCCGGACGGCGACGCCGCAGCCGAACCGCCAAGCTACCCGCTCGAGGGCCTGCTGCTTGACGACGAGAGCATCTACCGCGCCATGGATACGCGCGGCACCGGCGCGTTCGTGCCGCTCACCTTCAACAAAAAGACCGGCGCGGTGGCCGCCGCTTCCCGCGGCCGCCTGGCCGGGCCGGACAAACTTGCCCGCATCCGCGGTCACCTGGACGGTCTGCTGGCCGAAATGGCGGACAACCTCTACAGCGGGCGCATCGCGGCCGAGCCTTTTGTGCCCGGCGGGCGCAGCCCCTGCGCCTACTGCGACTACCGCGCCGTCTGCCGCCATGCCGACGGCGAAGGCGAGCGCGCCCCGGCCGCCGAGGGCGACCCGTTTGAGAGCCCCGCCCCGCCCAAAGCGGACAAATGACAGCATGCCACACCCCACCCCTCACAGGAGCCACTATGTCCAACGCGATCCAATTTACCCCGGCGCAGGCCGCGGCCATCACGGCCCGCGGCGGCAGCCTGCTGGTCAGCGCGGCCGCCGGTTCCGGCAAGACCCGCGTGCTGGTCGAGCGCGCCGTCGGCCTGATCACCGACCCCGACGCGCCGATCGAGGCCGACCGCCTGCTGATCATGACTTTTACGAACGCGGCCGCGGCCAAGCTGCGCGCCGACATCACCGAACGCCTGCTGGTCGAAGTGCGCGCCCATCCCGGCGACCAGCGCCTGCGCCGCCAGCAGCTGCGGCTGCAGCGCGCGTCCATCGGCACGGTGGATGCGTTCTGCCTGCACTTTGTACAGCAGCATTTTGCCTCGCTCGAAGTCCCGCCCGACTTTGAGACAGCCGATGACGCTACGCTCGGCCGCCTGCGCCAGGAAACGCTGGCCGCAGTGCTGGAACAGGCGTATGAAGACCCCGACTTCCGTGCGTTTGCCGATCTTTATGACCGCGGCCGCACCGACGATACAGCCGGGACCGCGCTGCTCGAACTGTACGACTTCACCCGCACGCTGCCGCACCCGGACCGGGCGCTCGATGAATTCGCGGCTGCCTGGCAATCGGAAGCGCCGCCGCAGGATACCCCCTGGGGCCGCGCGGTGCTGCAGAGCGCGGCGCGCCGCGTACAGGGGGCGCTGCGCCTGATCGAAGCCGCCCTGACCGCCGCCGCGCGGGACGAGACCGCCGACCGCGCCTATACGGCCGTGCTCGCCGACGACGAAAGCAAACTTACGCTGCTGGCCGAACGCCTGCGCGCAGGGGACTGGGACCGCGCGCTGGAAGCGCTTTCGCTGCTGAAGGAATGGCGCCGCCCGGGCGCGATCAAAGGCGGGCGGGACGGCAACCCGGCGGCGCTTGCGGCCTACGAGCTGCGCGAGCGCGCCAAAAAGCAGACCCAGAAACTGCAGAGCGATTTCCTGCTGTGCACGGGGGCGGAATTCGCGGCCGACCGCCGCCGCGCCGCACCGCTGGTGGCGGCGCTTGTGCGGGCGGTGCGCCTGTTTGCCAAGACCTTTTTTGCCGCCAAGGTTGAGGAAAACGTCCTCGACTATGCCGACTATGAGCACCTCACCCTCGATTTGCTGCAGACGCCGGAAGGGGAGCGCACGCCGCTGTGCGCCACGGTCAGCGCGCGCTATGCGGCGGTGCTTGTCGATGAATACCAGGACACCAACGCCCTGCAGGACGCGATCTATTTTTCGCTCGCCTCGCCCGCGGCCGACAACCTCTTCTTCGTCGGCGATCTCAAGCAGAGCATCTACCGCTTCCGCCAGGCCGACCCCAGCGTTTTTGCCGCCAAGCAGGCGGCCTGGCAGCCCTACCCGGACCCGCCGCAGATCCCGCTCGCGCGCGCGGCCACGATCGCGCTGGACGCCAACTTCCGCAGCGCCCCGGCGGTCATCGAGGGCATCAACTACATCTTTGAGACCGTTTTCTCCGCGCCGCTCGGCGGCATCGCCTACGGCCCCGGCCAGCGCCTGGTCGTCGGCAGGCCGGGGGAGTACCGCGGCCTGTGCGAGATCAGCGTGCTGGACGGCGCCGACGCCGCGGCCGATGCGGCGGCCATTGCGCAGCGCATTGCCGAAATGCAGCGCCAGGGCTTTACCGTGCGCGGCAAGGACGGCCCCCGCCCCTGTGCGTACGGGGACTTCTGCATCCTGCTGCGCGGCCGCGGGGATTTCCCGCTTTATGAGGAAGCGCTGCGCGCCGCCGGGGTACCGGTCTTTGCCGATACCGCCGCCGACCTGCTCGACGCGCCCCATGTGCGCCCGTTCGCGGCACTGCTGCGCATTCTCGACAATCCCGCCCAGGATGTCGAGCTCGCGGCGGTGCTGCTCAGCCCGCTCTATCCCTACACGCCGGACGACCTTGTCCGCCTGCGCGAACAGCAGCGCGGCGGCAGCTTGTATGCGGCCGTGCTGCACGGCGGCCGGGGCCGGTTCGATGCTTTTCTGCAGGACCTTGCCGTGTTCCGCCGCCTGGCCCGCACGCTGCCGGTGGACGAACTGATCGAGGAGCTGTTCGCCCGCACAGGCTATCTGGCGGCGGCCGGGGCCATGCCGGACGGCGCGCGCTGCCGCGAAGACCTGCTGGCCTTCGCCGCCTGGGCTGCCGCCGCGGGCCGCCGCGGCCTGGCGGCGCTGGTCCGCGCGATGAACGCCGCGCAGCAGGCGGGCGGCGTGCAGCCCGGCGGGGGCGGGCAGAGCCGCCCCGGCTGCGTTTCGATCATGACGGTGCACCGCTCCAAGGGGCTCGAGTTCCCGGTCGTCTTTGTCGCCAACACTTCGCACAAATTCAACCAGAGCGACGCCGTGCGCCCGGTGCTGTGCCACCGCAGCCTCGGCGTCGGGCTGATGCTGCGCGCGCCCGGGCAGGCCAGCCGCTATAAAACGCTGCCCTACGCCGCCCTTGCGCAGACCATCCGCATGGAGACCCTCAGCGAGGAGATGCGCATTCTTTATGTCGCGCTTACCCGCGCGCAGGACGCGCTCATCATTACGGTGCCCGTCAAGCGCCTGGACCGCGAACTCAAGACCCCGGCCCTGTGCGCCCATGCCGGGGCCACCGGGCCCGAGATGCTGCAGAGCTTCCAGTCCTGGGCGGGCTGGCTGCTGACGGCGGCGCTGGCCCACCCGGACAGCGGCGCGCTGTGGAGCTACAGCGATTTCCTGCCCCGCTGGCGGGAAACTTCCGCCCCGCTCGCCATCCGTGTCGGCCCGGCCCCGGCCCCCGCGCAGCCGTCTGCGCCCGAACCGCCCGCCCCGGCGGACGAACGCCTGCGCGCGGCGCTGGCGCAGAGCTTTGCCTGGCAGGACCCGGACCGCCCCCTGCAGGACATCCCGGCCAAGGTCAGCGTTTCGGCCGTGACCCACGCGGCCGCGGGCGTGCGGCTCGAGCGCCCGGCCTTCCTGCAAAAATCCGGCCTTACCGGGGCCGAGCGCGGCACGGCCATCCACGCGTTTATGCAGAGCGTTCCGTTCGACGGCCCCGCCCCGGACCTGGCGGCCGAAGTGGAGCGCCAGACCGCGCTGCAGCTGCTGGACCCGGCGCTGGCCGGGCAGCTGCGGCTCGAGGACGTGCGCCCGTTTTTTGAGAGCGCCGTCTGGCGGCGCATCCGCCAGGCAAAACGCATTCTGCGTGAAGAACCGTTCATCACGGCCCTGCCTGCGGCCGCGGCTGTGCCCGGCGCGGCTGTGCAGGGCGCGGCCGCCGGGGCGCAGGTGCTTGTGCAGGGCATCGCCGACCTTGTGCTCGTGTTTGACGGCAGCGCCGAGATCCTTGACTACAAGACCGACCGCTCCCGCGACCCGGCCTACTACCGCCAGGCGTATGCCGCCCAGCTGCAGCTGTACCGCCGCGCGTTTGCGCTGCGCCTGGGCGTTCCGGTCACAAAGCTGACCATCTACAGCTTCACGCTGGCGCAGGAGATCGACATCCCGCTGGAATAACGCCGCCGCTGCGGCAAAAACGGCGCGGTGAAAAATTTGCCCCGCCCCCTTGACGCACCGCGCGCTTTGTGTTAACATGGTATCACCTCTTTTGCGGGTTTTATTTTGTTGTCCTTTTTTTCGGGCGGCCCGCAAGCGCGAGGGAGGCTTAATAAACCGTTAAATGGAGGTGCCGAACAATGACTGTCAAGATCACTCTCGCTTGCACCGAGTGCAAGCAGCGCAACTACAACAAGCAGAAGAACAAGAAGAACAATCCCGATCGTCTCGAGATGAAGAAGTATTGCCGTTTCTGCAAGAAGCATACTGTTCACCGCGAAACCAAGTAAGTGAAGGAGCTTTGAACAATGGCTGACAAAAAAGCGGGCAGCGATACCGCCGCCAAGGCTTCTGAGCAGAAAAAGGCCGCGAAGGACAGCGCGGGCAAGAAAAAGACCCCGCTGCTCGCGCGCGTCAAAGGCTTTTTCAGCCGCATCGGCAAGTATTTCAAGGATACCAAGAGCGAGCTGAAAAAGGTCGTCTGGCCCAGCCGCCAGGATGTCAAGGTCAAGACCATCACGGTCATTGTGGTCGTGCTCATTGCGGCCGTGGTGCTGGTTTTGCTTGACCTCGCGTTCGGCGGCATCATCCACCTGCTCATCGGCGCGTGACGCCCATGTCCTGATACGCGGAGGCAAACCCCATGGCAGAACAAGCATACTGGTATGTGGTGCATACCTATTCCGGTTATGAAAACAAGGTCGCCCAGGACCTGATGACGATGGTTGAAAACCGCCGCCTGCAGGACCTGATCTGCGATGTCAAGGTCCCCACGGAAACTGCGATCGAGGACGTCCTCGACAAGCAGGGCAACAAGGTGGGCGAAAAAGAGGTCCAGCACAAGATCTACCCCGGCTACGTCTTTGTCAAGATGGTCATGAACGACAACACCTGGTACATCGTGCGCAACACGCGCGGCTGCACCGGTTTTGTCGGCCCGGCGTCCAAGCCGGAGCCGCTGTCCGAGGACGAAGTCGCCAAGCTCGGCGTCGAGATGGTGGCGGAGCCGTCCATCGACTACGCCGTGGGCGATACCGTCGAGATCACCGCCGGCCCGATGGCCGGTTCGGTGGGCACGGTCGAATCCATCGACAAGACCGCCCGCAAGGTGCAGGTCAAGATCACGATGTTCGGGCGCGAGATCCCGGCCGAGCTGGAACTGCATCAGGTCAAGCTGCTGTAAGCAGGCTGGCCGCACACATTCTTTCCGGTAAAAACCGCAGCGCGGTTTTTATAGGGTACGGCGTCTGGCGCCGCGCCCGTGGGAGGCCCGCCGCGCGGGCCGCAACTCACCACAAATTTTGGAGGTGCAAGTATTATGGCACAGAAAATCACTGGCTACATCAAGCTTCAGATCCCCGCCGGCAAAGCGACGCCGGCCCCGCCCGTCGGCCCGGCCCTGGGCCAGAAGGGCGTCAACATCATGGCGTTCACCAAGGAATTCAACGAGCGCACCAAGAACCAGATGGGCATGATCATCCCCGTCGTCATCACGGTGTACGCGGACCGTTCCTTCAGCTTCATCACCAAGACCCCGCCGGCTCCGGTCCTCATCAAGAAGGCCGCCGGCATCGAGACCGCCTCCGGCGTGCCCAACAAGAACAAGGTCGGCTCCATCACCCTGGCCCAGGCCGAGGAGATCGCCAAGACCAAGATGCCTGACCTCAACGCCGCTTCTCTGGAAGCCGCCGTCAGCATGATCAAGGGCACCGCCCGCAGCATGGGCGTCACTGTCGAAGAGTGATGAACCGCCCCGTGGGAGGAAATTTCCGATAACTACCACACATGGAGGAATAAGCAATGAAACATGGTAAGCACTATGTCGAAAGCGCCAAGCTGATCGACCGTAGCAAAGTATATGACCCGCAGGAGGCCCTGGAGCTGTGCTGCAAGACCGCCCGCGCCAAGTTCGACGAGACCGTTGAGCTGCATGTCCGCCTGGGCGTTGACAGCCGCCACGCCGACCAGCAGGTCCGCGGCGCCGTCGTGCTGCCCAACGGCACCGGCAAGAACGTCCGCGTGATCGCCATCTGCAAGGGCGACGCCGCCAAGGCTGCCGAAGCCGCCGGCGCGCAGGAAGTCGGTGATGACGATCTGATCGCGAAGATCCAGGGCGGTTACCTGGACTTCGACGTGCTCGTCACCACCCCCGACATGATGGGCCGCGTCGGCCGTCTCGGTAAGGTTCTCGGCCCCCGCGGCCTGATGCCCAACCCGAAGGCCGGCACCGTGACCCCCGATGTGGGCCGCGCCGTCACCGAGGCCAAGGCCGGTAAGATCGAGTACCGCCTGGACAAGCAGAACATCATCCATGTTCCGGTCGGCAAGGCGTCCTTCGGCGCTGAAAAGCTGATGACCAACCTGGACACCGTTCTCGAGGCCATCGCCAAGGCCAAGCCCGCCGCCGCCAAGGGCCAGTATTTCAAGAGCGCGACCGTCGCCACCACCATGGGCCCCGGCGTCCGCGTCAGCACCACCAAGTACGGCGTCTGAGCGGAAAAAATCGCTTGACAAACGCACGTTCCCGTGCTATACTAACTAAGCTGTTTTTAAGACAGCAGGTGCCGCCCGCCCGGGCGGCCTAACGGGTGCAAACCCGCCTGCCGAGAAACGTGCGCTTTGAACACAATGCTGTCCTAAGCCCCTTTTCCCGGCAACGGGGAAGGGGCTTTTTGATTTTCCAAAATCACAAAAGCCGCTTGCCTGTTTGATCTTACAAGCGGAACGAGGTGAAAACTAAATGCCCAGTGCAAAGATCCTGGAATCCAAGAAGGCGTTCGTCAAGGAGATGAACGAAAAGATCAGCGGCGCTCTGGCCGGCGTTGTCGTTGCTTATAACGGCATCAGCGTGGAGAACGACACCAAGCTGCGCCGTGACCTGCGTGAGGCCGGCGTGGAGTATATGGTCGTCAAGAACACCATGCTGCGTCTGGCTGTCAAAGGCACCGCCTACGAAGGTCTGACCGAGTACTTCAAGGGCGACACCGCCATCGCGCTGTCCCCGGAGGACCCGGCTGCCGCGGCCCGCATCCTGTGCAAGTATGCGGAAGGCGACAAGTCCAAGCGCTTCACGGTCAAGGGCGGCTTCTGCGACGGCCAGCTGCTGGACGCCAACGGCGTCAAGAGCCTGTCCACCATGCCCAACCGCGAAGGCCTTCTGTCCATGCTGGCCGGCTCCCTCAGTGGGATCATCGGCGGCCTGGCCGTTGCGGTCCAGGGGATCGTCGACAAACAGGAGGAAACTCCCGCTGCCTGATCCCGAAGGCTGCATGAGGGCTGCGGCGTGAAGCCCCTCACAAAACAAGACGCCGCGCACAACAAAACAAAATTTTAATGGAGGTATCCTACCATGGCTTCTGAGAAGATCACTGCCATTGTCGAGTCTGTCAAGACTATGACCGTCCTGGAGCTGAAAGAGCTCGTGGACACCATCTGCGAAGAGTTCGGCGTTTCCGCCGTCGCCGCTGCCGCTCCGGCTGCCGCCGCTGCCGCTGCTCCGGCTGAGGAAGAGAAGACCGAGTTCGACGTCATCCTGAAGGACGTCGGCGCCAACAAGATGCAGGTCATCAAGACCGTCAAGGAGCTGACCGGCGTTTCCCTGATGGAAGCCAAGAAGCTCGTTGAGACCCCCGAGGCCAAGCTGAAGGAGCAGGCTCCGAAGGCTGAGGCGGAGGACATCCAGAAGAAGCTGGAAGAAGTCGGCGCGAAGATCGAGCTGAAGTAAGTTTCTTCACCTTATCCGCAAGAAAAGGGCCGCACGGCGTTGCCGTGCGGCCCTTTTTGCGCATTGACCAACCAAAAACTGCCGGACGCCCAAGCGCCCGGCAGTTTTTTATGTTCGGTATTTCCGGCGCTTACGCGTTCTCGAACGCGGCGGCCACCTTCTTCAGCAGTTCGCGGATCTCCAGGTGCTGCGGGCATTCATGCTCGCACTGGCCGCAGCGGATGCAGTCGGACGCCTTGCCGTGCCCTTCGGTCGTGACGCGGTAATAGAAATCGCGGTCCCAGTCCTGATACTGCTTCCTGGCGTTCAGGCAGGCGAACAGGTCGGGGATCAGGATGTTCTTGGGGCAACCGGCCACACAGTAGCGGCAGTTGGTGCAGGGGATGATGTCCTGGCTCTTGAGCACCGTGCAGGCGCGGGCCACGGCGGCTTTCTCGGCGCCATCCAGCGGCCGGAAATCCTGCATGTAGCTCAAATTGTCCTGCATCTGTTCGGCGCTGCTCATGCCGCTCAGCACCATCTCCACGCCCTCGAACGAAGCCGCAAAGCGCACCGCATAGCTCGCGGCGCTGCCGCCGTGCAGCTTTTCCAGCTCGGCGGCGGCCGCCGCGGGCAGCTGGGCCAGACGCCCGCCCTTGACCGGCTCCATGATGATGACCGGTTTGCCGTGGCGGCGGCAGACGTCATACACGGCATGGCTCTGCACGTCGGGGTCTTCAAAGTCGGCATAGTTGAACTGGATCTGCACCGCCTCAATCTCGGGGTGTTCGGTCAGCACGCGGTCCAAAAATTCCGGCTTGTCATGGAAGGAGAAGCCGACATGGCGGATCTTGCCTTCGGCCTTGAGCTGCTGCGCGACCTCAAAAGCATTGCAGCGGCAGAACTGCTCATAGTTGTTTCTGGACAGCGCGTGCAGCAGGTAGAAGTCGAAATATTCGACGCCGCAGGCCTCCAGCTGGCTTTCCAGGAACGGGCGGATATCCTCCTCTTTGTGGAAGAAGCTGTCGCTCAGTTTGTCGGTCAGCAGGTAGCGGTCCCGCGGGTAACGGCTGGACAGGCAGGTGCGCACGGCCTGCTCGCTCAAACCGCCCAGGTAGCCGTGCGCGGTGTCAAAATAGCAGAAACCGCGTGCGATGAAATCGTCCACCATACGGCAGACCTGGTCGGTGTCCACGCGGTCGGGGGCGCCGTTTTCGCCCGGGATCATCGGCAGGCGCATCATGCCGAAACCGAGCTTTTTGGGGCCGAACAGGGATACATTCATGGGGAACATCCTTTCTCATTACAAATTCCGCGGCGTTTCAGGCGCGCGGCGCGGACGGCCGCGGGATGTGCGGCGCAGCCGAAAGTGGATCGCCCGAACAGTCCGCTTCGTACTGTTCGGTAAAGCGGCGCAGGATCACGGTACGGCGCACAATGCCGATGAATACATTGCGGTCGTCCACCACCGGAACAAAGTTCTGGTCAATGGCCGCCTGCAGCAGGGCGTGCATATCGGTCGTCACCGGCACGGCTTTGTAATCGCGCCGCCGCGGAAAGCTGGAGATCGGCACGTCTTCGCTGGCCTCCAGGTCCAGGCCGTGCAGGTTTTTGATCCCCCACAGGATATCGCCTTCGGTAATGGTGCCTACATATTCGCCGTTGCGCCGCAGCACAGGGATGGTGGCGAGACGCTGGTTTGACCATTTCTCCAGCGTCTGGCGCAGTGTGAAGTCCTCGTACACGAACAAAACATCCTGCTTCGGGGTGAGAAAAAACAACAGATTCATAACGGAGCTCCTTGCGTTGTGGTTTGCGGCAGCCGCCGCCCGGCCGGGCGGCCCCCGTTTTGGTCATTACCAGTATACGCGCCGCGCATGGAAACTTTGTGACTGAATTGTTAAATCAGGCTGACAAAAATATGTCTTTGTTTTTGGCAGTCATTCCCTGCGGGAATTTCTGCATTTGACCCCTGTTCAAACCAAAAAAAATAGTGTATAATATCTACAATTATACGGCGCTGCCGGCGCGCTGCCCCGCAGCCGCCCGCCCGGGCGCCGGTCTCGCAAACAAAAGGAGGTTCGGCTTGTGATCACAAAAGTCAATCCTTATGGGCATATCTCCCTGACCAACGATTACTTCTCCGGTCTGGTCGCGCAGGCGGCAAGGCAGTGCTACGGCATCGCCGCCATGGGCGAAACTCCGCCGGCCAACAAGGTGCGGCAGACCCTGCGCAACGGCAGCCTGCCGGAAAAGGGCGTCACGGTCTCCCAGCAGGACGGCCGCCTGGTCATCACGCTGCACATCAAGGTCGGGTACGGGCTCAACATCGCTTCGATCACGCAAAGCATCACCCACCGCGTACAGGACGAAGTGGAACGCGCCACCGGGCTCAAGGTCGCGCGGATCGACGTGTTTGTGGATGATATCATCTCCGACTGACCGCCCCTTCGGAAAGATGTAAGACAATGAGGTGTTAAGAACCATGATCAACGGTAAGACTCTGCGCGACGCCATCCTCTCCGGCGCCCACAACATTTCCAACCAGCGCACCCGCGTCGATGAGCTGAACGTTTTCCCGGTACCGGACGGTGATACGGGCACGAACATGAGCATGACCATCGGCGCGGCCACCCAGGAGCTGGAAGCGCTGCCCGATACCTGCACGGTCGCAGAGGCCGGCAAGGTGGCGGCCTCCGCCATGCTGCGCGGCGCGCGCGGCAACTCCGGCGTCATCACGAGCCTTTTGTTCCGCGGCTTCTCCAAGGCGCTGCAGGGCAAGCAGGAGGCGGAGGCGGCCGACCTGGCCAAAGCGCTGCAGATGGGCGTGGAAGCCGCTTACAAGGCGGTCATGAAGCCGACCGAAGGCACCATCCTGACCGTCACCCGCCTGGCGGCCGAAGCGGCCGCCGCCTCCACCGCCACCGAGGTCCCGGCCCTGTGGGCCGAGGTCATGGCCGCCGGTCAGGCCGCGCTGGAAGATACCCCGAACCTGCTGCCGGTGCTGAAAAAGGCCGGTGTTGTGGACGCGGGCGGCCAGGGCATCCTGATCGTGTTCGAGGGCATGCAGCAGGTCTTTGACGGGCGCGGCATGGTCAAGAGCGAAGAAGTCGCCCCCAAGCCGAAGCTGAACAGCGACGCTGCGGGCAAGGGCGTTTTTACCGACGACCTGATGAAGGTCGAGGACATCAAGAACGGCTACTGCACCCAGTTCCTTGTCCACAAGGACCCCGGCGCCAGCATCGCCAAGCTGCGCGCCTTCCTTGAGTCCAACGGCGATTCGGTCGTCGTCATTGAGGATGACGACGTCGCCAACTGCCATGTGCACACCGCCGACCCCGGCGTTATGCTCAGCGAGGCGATCAAGTACGGCTACCTGACCAACTTCAAGATCGAGAACATGCACGAGCAGTTCCTGGCCCGCCAGAAACAGGGCAAGAGCCTGGAAAAGCAGGCCGCCGCCGAAGAGAACGCGGCAGCCGGGGAAGAGTTCGTCTATGCCGCCGTTGACCCGGAGCGCCCCTACGGCTTTGTGGCCGTGGCCGCGGGCGAAGGCCTGCGCGCCGTCTTTGGCGATCTGGGCGTGGACGCCGTTGTGTCCGGCGGGCAGACGATGAACCCGGCCACCGAGGATATCCTCGCCGCCATCCAGAGCGTCCCGGCCCAGACCGTGCTCGTTCTGCCCAATAACAAGAACATCATCATGGCGGCGGAGCAGGCGCAGAAGCTCGCCGACCGCAAGGTGCTGGTGCTGCCCACCCGCACGGTGCCGCAGGGCATGACCGCCATGCTGAACTTTGACCCCGAGGCCAGCGCCGAGGACAACGCCATCAACATGATGGCGGCTGCCGAGAAGGTCGCCACCGGCCTTGTGACCTATGCGGCGCGCGACAGCGAGTTTGACGGCAAGCCGATCAAAAAGGGCGAGATCATGGCGCTGGAAAACGGCAAGATCGTCGCCACCGGCTCCGATATCACCAAGATGACCTACCGCCTGGCCCGCAGCATGAAGAAGAAGGATACCCAGTTCATCACGGTCATCTCCGGCTGCGATGTCAGCAACGAAGACGCCGAGCACACGGCGGAACTGGTCAAGAGCAAGTGCGGCGGCAACATCGAGGTCAGCCACATCAGCGGCGGCCAGCCGGTGTACTACTACATGATCAGCGTGGAGTAACAAAAACGCCCGCTCTATCACCAACCGCAGGACGAATTTTGGCAGCGCTGCCGGGTTCGTCCTGTTTTTGTAAAAGCGGTCCATTTCAAAAAAAGCAGGGAAGGGAGGGGCTTCCATTGCCGCCGTTGGACGGTTCGATCCAATATCTCAAGGGCGTGGGGCCCTCGTTTGCCAAAAAGTTTGAAAAGCTCGGCATCCGCACCGTGCGGGACCTGCTTCTGCACTACCCGCGCCGCTATATCGACTATACGCAGCCTTACACCGTCTCGTCGGCGCCGTTTGACGTCGACTGCTGTGTAAAAGCCACCGTGCTGCAGCGCGAAGGCGACCGCCGCATCAAGGGCGGCCGTGTGCTGACCCGCGTGCTGGCGGCCGACGATTCCGGTACGCTGGCGCTGTCCTGGTTCAATGCCCCCTATGCGGCGCAGAACCTGCGCCCCGGCGAGACCTATTATTTCGAGGGCCGGGTCGGCGGCATGCTGACCCGGCGCGAGATGCTGCACCCGCTTGTGCGGACCGAGGCCGAGGTCGCGGCCAGCCCGCTGCTGCCGGTCTATGCAGCCACCGAGGGACTGCCCTCCGGCCGCATTGCCCGCTGCGTGGCGTCGGCGCTGGAGGCAGCCGCCGATCTGCCCGACCCGCTGCCGCCCGAACTGCTCACAAAATACCGCATGCCGGGCAAGGCCGAAGCGGTGCGGGCCATCCACGCCCCGCACGATGCCGCCGAGGCGGCCGCCGCGCGCCGCCGCCTGATCTTTGAGGAGCTGTACATCCTGCAGCTGGGCATCTTCCTGCTGCGCAGCCACGGCCGCCGGGCCGCCGGGGCCCCGATGCACCCGCTGGATATGGGGCCGTTCTGGCGCAGCCTGCCCTACGCGCCGACCGGCGCGCAGCGCCGCGCCGCCCGGGAAATCACGCAGGACCTGTGCGGCAGGACGCCGATGAACCGCCTGCTGCAGGGTGATGTCGGCAGCGGCAAAACGCTGGTGGCCGCCGCGGCCATCTGGTTTGCGGCGCAGAACGGCTGGCAGAGCGCGCTGCTGGCCCCGACCGAGATCCTGGCCCGCCAGCATGCGGCCACGCTGGCCGACCGCCTGGAACCCTTCGGCGTCAACGTGACGCTGCTCGTCGGCGGGATGAAAGCGGCCGAGCGCCGCGTGGCGCAGGCCGCCATTGCGGACGGGCGCGCCGGGCTGGTCGTCGGCACCCATGCCGTGCTGACCGATCAGGTCGTTTTCAAAAACCTCGGCCTCGCCATTGTCGATGAACAGCACCGTTTCGGCGTGCGCCAGCGCGGCCTGCTCGCAGGCAAGGCGCAGAGCCCGCACCTGCTTGTCATGAGCGCGACGCCGATCCCGCGCACGCTGGGGCTGCTGCTTTACGGCGACCTGGACATCAGCGTGCTGGACGAGCTGCCCCCCGGCCGCAAGCCGGTCAAAACCTGGTTTATCACCGGCAAAAAGCGCCGGGACATGTACGGCTTTCTGGATAAGCAGATCGCCGCCGGGCATCAGGTCTATATCGTCTGCCCGGCCATTGAAGAAAATGAACTGGACGCCGGGATGAAAGCGGTCAAGCAATATTATGCCGAGACCGCCTGCGCCCTGCTGCCAAACCGCCGCGTCGGCCTTCTGCACGGCAAGCTCAAACCCCGGGAGAAGGACGAGATCATGCAGAAGTTCAAGGCGGGGGAGCTGGATGTGCTTGTCTCCACCACCGTCATTGAAGTCGGTGTCGACGTGCCTAACGCCACGGTTATGGTCATCGAAAACGCCGAGCGCTTCGGCCTTTCGGCGCTGCACCAGCTGCGCGGGCGCGTGGGGCGCGGGGCGGCCGATTCCTGCTGCATCCTGATCTCGGACAATGAAAACCAGGCAGTGCGCGAGCGCCTGCATTTCCTCTGCCGCACGGCGGACGGCTTTGCCGTCGCCAGATACGACCTGGAAACGCGCGGCCCCGGCGATTTCTTTGGCGAAGCGCAGCACGGCCTGCCCACTTTGCAGGTGGCCGATCTTGTGCAGGATACGCGCACGCTGCGCGTGGCGCAGGCCGAAGCCAAAGCGCTGCTTGAAACCGACCCCAACCTGGCGGACCCTGCGCACCGCGCCCTTTCGGACGAAGTGGAGCGCCTGTTCGCAACGGCCGGGGCGCTCAACTGACCGCGGTGAAATTTTGCGCCGCCCTTTCCATCGGCCTGCAATTTTGGTATACTAAAACTGACCCGTGGTTTCTTTGGAACCGAGGGAACCGAGAAACCGTTTTTTTCATTTACAGTGTAAGGAACTGCCCATGCGTTCTGTTTCTCCTGCAAAACTTTTCCGCTGCCTGGCAGCGCTGCTTGCGGCGCTGCTGTTTGCGCTGGGGCTGGCGACCCCGGCGGCCGCCATGTCCGGCTATGACCCGGATTTCACGGTCACGGCCGAGGCCGCCTATGTCGTCAACACCGACACAAACCTCGTCGTTTACGAAAAGAACAGCGAGACGCCGGTGCAGGCGGCCAGCCTGACAAAACTGATGACCATGATCCTGCTGCTGAAAAACTATCAGGACCAGCTGGACACGATCTCGGTGGAAGCCCCTGCCTACATTTACGATTACCTTTACGGCAAAGGCGCCTCCAGCGCCGATATCCGCAGCGGCGAGACCCACACGCTGCGCACGCTGCTCTATGCGATGGAGGTCCAGTCCGGCAACGAGGCGGCCTATATCGTCGCCGACTACATGGGCGGCGGCAGCATCGACAACTTTGTGGCCATGATGAACGACGAGGCCGCGGCCATCGGCTGCACCGGCACGATCTTTACCGACCCCTGCGGTTTGGATGAAGGCAACATGACCACTGCGCGGGACGCCTACCTGTTGCTGCGCACGGCCATGCAGTACGATGCTTTTGCCGAAGCGGCCGGGGAGGCCACCTGGCAGGTGCCGCAGGCCAGCGCCCACGACGCCCCCTATACCATCATCAGCACCGACAAGATGATCATGCCGGCCAGCAGCCTTTACCGGGAGTATACCCGCGGCGGCAAAACCGGTTCGCTGGCCTCCGGCTGGCAGAATTTTGCCTCCTGGCACACGCAGGACGGCGAGACCTATGTCTGCGCCATGCTCCACTCCTCCACCGATATCGGCGACAACCCGGCCCAGATCGAGACCGGCCAGCTGATGGACTGGGCGTTTGCCACCTTCGGCGTGTCGGCGGCGCTGGATACCACCCAGCCCATCTCGGAGCTGCCGGTGCGCTATGCCACCGAGGCCGACACCGTCATGCTCTACCCGGTCGACGATATGATGACGCTGCTCCCGCGGGAGGGCGGCGCCGCCGTCACCGAGCAGACCTTCGACCTGCCCGAAAGCCTGGCCGCCCCCATCACGCAGGGGGATGTCGTCGGCACCGTTACGCTGTCGATCGAAGGCGAGGAGGTCGGAACGGTCGAACTGATCGCGGGCAGCACGATCTCCCGCAATCAGGTCCTGTACACGATGGCCCGCGTAGGGGAGTTCTTCAGCTCCACCTACTTCAGGGTCGTGGTCATCCTGACCATGATCACGGTGGCGGTCTATGCCTTCATCTGGGTGGCGGCCATGCTCATCGCCCTGAACGAGGAAGGCCGCCGCAAGCTCGGAAAACGCTGAAACGATCCCATACCGAAAGGAAGTCTGCGCCATGCTGGATGTACGCCGCAACCTGACCACAATGACAGATTTTTACGAGCTGACCATGTCGGCCGGGTACTTCGAGGAAGGCTACCGCGATAAGATCGCCGTCTTTGACATGTTCTTCCGCCGTGTGCCGGATGGCGGCGGCTACGCGATCATGGCGGGCCTGCAGCAGTTCATGGACGCTGTGGACAACCTCCGTTTCACGCCGGAGGATATCGCCTACCTGCGCAGCGCCGGGATCTTCCGCGAAGAATTTCTCGACTACCTCGCCCACTTCAAGCTGCACTGCAATATCTGGGCCATTGAGGAGGGCGTGCCGATCTTCCCGCAGGAGCCCATCGTCACGGTCGAGGGCCCGGCCATCGAATGTCAGCTGCTTGAAACGCTGCTGCTCGTCACCTTCAACCATCAGTGCCTGATCGCGACCAAATCCAACCGCATCGTCCGCGCGGCGGCGGGGCGGCCGGTTATGGAATTCGGCGCCCGCCGCGCCCAGGGGTACGACGCCGCCTACTTCGGCGCGCGCGCCGCGTACATCGGCGGCTGCGGCTCCACCTCCTGCGTGATGGCCGCGCGCGATTTCGGCATCCCGGCGTCCGGCACCATGGCCCATGCCTGGGTGCAGATGTTCCCCAGCGAGTATGAGGCGTTCAAAAAATACGCCGAACTGTACTCCGACGCCTGCGTGCTGCTTGTGGACACCTACAACGTGCTGCGCCACGGCGTGCCCGATGCGATCAAGGTGTTTGACGAGGTCCTCAAACCGATGGGCAAGCGCCCCAAGGGCATCCGCATCGACTCCGGCGACATTGCGTACCTGTCCAAAAAAGCCCGCCGCATGCTGGACGAAGCCGGTTACCAGGACTGCCCGATCTGCGCGTCCAACAGCCTGGACGAATACCTTGTGCGGGACCTGATTCTGCAGGGCGCGCGCGTGGACAGCTTCGGCATCGGTGAAAATATGATCACGGCCAAGAGCGAGCCGGTGTTCGGCGGCGTGTACAAGCTGGCCGCCGTCAAGGAAGAAGACGGCAGCTATACCCCCAAGATGAAGCTGAGCGAAAGCGCCGAGAAAATGACCATCCCGTGCCTGAAAAAAGTCTGGCGCATCTATGACGAGGACGGCAAGGCCATGGCCGATCTTATCGCCATGGCGGACGAGAGCGTTGAGACCAAACACGGCATCACGCTGTTTGACCCGGTCGAAACCTGGAAGGAGCGTACCTACGTCAACTGTACGGCGCGCTGCCTTTCCACGCAGATCTATTCCCACGGCGAGCGCGTTTACCAGTCGCCAAGCCTGGACGATATCCGCAAATTCTGCAAAGCGCAGGTCAATACGCTGTGGGACGAAGTCAAGCGCTTTGAAAACCCGCACCGCTATTATGTCGACTTGAGCCAGAAGCTCTGGGATACCCGCAGCGCGCTGCTGAAAAAGCTGTCCAAATAATACCTGTTACAAAATGATTACAACACGCCCTCCCTGCACAGACTATGTTCAACAATGGCAGGGAGGGCTTTTTGTATGGCGCACAAAAGCAGGGGGCTGGCGGCCGCCGTGTTTATCCTGGGCGGCGCCGCGTATCTGGGCGTGGAGCTGGCCTGGCGCGGCATGACCCACTGGACCATGTTCTTTGCCGGGGGCCTGTGCCTGTGCGGGCTCTGCCGCCTGGAGCGCAGCGGCCGCCCGCTGGCGCCGCTGGCGCTGCGGGCCACGGGCGGGGTGCTGCTGGTGGAGCTGGCTTTCGGGTTGTTCTGCACGCGGCTGCTGGGGGTGCCAGTGTGGGACTACAGCGGCGAGTGGGGCAACCTGGCCGGGCTGGTCTGCCCCAAATACACACTGCTGTGGTTCCTGCTTTGCCTGTGGCTGCTGGCCGGGCTGCGCGGCGCGCGCTGGGTGGCCTCTGCCGGGGGTACGGGAATAAGGTCCCAAAAACCGGATGTAATTTGCCCGGCTGAGGGCTGAAAGTCCTGTTTATAACCCTGCACTTTCGCTATAATAAAAGCAGAAAAAGCGAAAGGCAGGCGGTACCCATGACCACCCAATTCAAGAACGTGAACGGCCATATCGAAGTGTACGACAGCACGGGCGAGTTCCTTTTCTCCGCCGATACGATGGAGGAGGCGTGGCGCGAACTGTGCGCGTAGCGCGGACAAACGCCGACTGCACATGTACACAATAACGAAAATGTGGATAATATACAAATAATTTTTGTAAGTTTGTACAAAGCGCTGCTTGCATTCTGTGTGCACATCGGGTATACTATAGATAAAGAAAGGGGCGCGGAAGATACGCCCCGCAGCCAAAAGGGGGTTCGCTATAATGAAGCTGCACATGATCATGCAATGGATGCGCGGTGTCATTCAGCGTGATGGGAGCTACGGCCTGCCGGAGGATGTCTATAACGACGTCATGCCGTCCGGCGTGCATGAGTTCCAGCGCAATGAATTCTGAGGGGCTTCCCGCATCGCTGCACAAAATTCATTCAAAACAGGCCGAACGGTGCAATTTTGCACCGTTTGGCCTTGTTTTTTTGCCTGAAAACAGGTATGCTATAAAAGGGCGCAGCCTGCCAAATGGCAGGGGACAGCGCCCGGCGGGGCGGCGCGCCCCGCCGCCGCCCGCCGGGCGGCCATGCTTGCGAAGAGGAGAGAAGCACACCCATGAAACTGATCACATTCACAGTGCCCTGTTATAACTCGGCGGCCTATATGGACCGCTGCATCGAAACGCTGCTGCCCGCCGGGCCCGAAGCCGAGATCATCCTGGTGGACGATGGTTCCAAGGACGAGACCGGCGCCATTGCCGACGCCTGGGCCGAAAAATATCCCGACATCATCCGCGTGATCCACCAGGAGAACGGCGGCCATGGCGAGGGCGTCAACCAGGGCATCCGCAACGCGCAGGGGCTTTACTTCAAGGTCGTCGATTCGGACGACTGGCTCGACGGCGAATCGCTTGCCCGTGTTATGGAAAAACTGCGCGAGTTTGCCGCCATGCCGGAGCCGGTCGACCTGCTGCTGTGCAATTATGTCTATGAGCATACGGTGGACAACACCAGCCACACGGTGCGCTACACCGGCGTGCTGCCCGCCGACCGCCTGTTTACCTGGGCGGACATCGGCCGCTTTCCGCCCAGCCAGAACATCCTGATGCACAGTGTCATCTACCGCACCGAGATTCTGCGCGCCTGCGGCCTGCGCCTGCCCAAACACACGTTCTATGTGGACAACATTTTTGTCTATCTGCCGCTGCCGCACTGCAAAAAGCTGTATTATATGGACCTCGACCTCTACCGCTACTTCATCGGCCGCGAGGACCAGAGCGTCAACGAGAAGGTCATGGTCAAGCGCGTTGACCAGCAGCTGCGCGTGACCAAGCTGATGATCACGGCGGTCGACCTCTACCGCCTGCCGCCGGAACAGAAAAAGCTGCGCGCCTATATGTTCAACTATCTGTCCATGATGATGACGATCTCCAGCGTTTTCCTGACCATGGACGGCACCCCCGAAGCCCTGCAGAAGAAAAAGGAGCTCTGGCAGTTCCTCAAGCTGCACGACCGCCGCGTCTACAAGCGCTGCCTGCTCTCGGTTGCGGGGGCCTGCAACCTGCCCGGCAAAGGCGGCCGCGCCGTGACCCTGTGGGGCTACCGCGTCGCGCAGAAGATTTTCAAGTTCAACTGATCCAAACAAGTGTAAAGCGGCCCCCGCCACCGGCG
>DSTMC04003__coassemble_673_pt1 | contig 71370 bp, 62 predicted proteins | sample DSTMC04003__metabat2_high_PE_042 | metagenome-assembled genome bin DSTMC04003 | reverse complement strand
TTGCGCCCGGCCCAAATGCGGATATGGCGGAATTGGCAGACGCGCTGGTTTTAGGGTCCAGTGTCCCCGACGTGCAGGTTCGAGTCCTGTTATCCGCACTGTGGCGGGTGTTCTTACAGCATTTGTGACGCTGTGAGAACACCCGTTTTTGTTTTCAAGCGGCGGTGGAGGAGGGGCGCACTTGCCGGGGGCCGCCGTGTTACCGGCGCAGGCCGCGGTTTTCTTTTGTGCGTCCGAACAGCTTCCTGTCTTGTGTCCTTCCTGCAAATGAAATATAATGAAAAATATGGCCGGGCATGTGAGCGGGGAACCCACGACACGCAAAACGGCGCGGGGGGCCTGAAAACGCTGTCATACCGTTTGATGACGGATAACAAAGAAAGGAGGGCACGGAAGTGAGCCGGATTTTACTTTTGGAAGATGATGCGGCGCTGGGGCGCGGTATCTGTATGGCGCTTGAAGCGCCGGGGCGTACCGTCACACATTGCGGTACATGTCTCCAGGCGACCGATAGCTTGCGCGGCGCGGTCTTTGACTTGCTGATCTTTGATGTAAACCTGCCGGACGGCAGCGGGCTGGAACTGCTGCGGACACGGCGGCAGAATGGCGACGTTACGCCCGCCATTTTGCTGACAGCCAACGACCTGGAACTGGATGAAGTCACCGGCCTGGAAGCCGGTGCGGACGATTATATCACAAAGCCTTTCTCCCTGGCCGTGCTCCGGGCAAGGGTGAACGCCCAGCTGCGCCGCTCCGTACCTGTGAACCTGGACCGGATCGAACTGAACGGCTTCCTTTTTGATTTTGCACGGCTGGAGTTTTCAAAAGGCGGGGCCCTCATTGACCTTTCCAAAACAGAACAGCGGCTGCTGCGCCTGTTGGTGGAGAACCGCGGCCGTACCCTGCCCAGAGAGCTGCTGCTGGATAAGGTGTGGGACGGCGGCGCGTTCGTGGACGAAAACGCTTTGTCGGTGGCCGTGCGGCGCCTGCGCGCCAAATTGGGGAACGCCCCGATTAAGACCGTGTACGGGGTGGGCTACACCTGGGAGGTGGAGCAATGACCGGGCTCTGCTGGCCGCTGCTGGCTCTGGCGGCTGTGGGCGCGGCCTTTGGCCTGTGGCAGTGGTTCCAGCGGCGGCGCACCCTCCGGCGGCTTGGCGACATGCTGGACCGCGCCATTGCCGGAGGCTTTGCCGAGGAGCGTTTTGACGAGACGGAGCTCTCCGCCCTGGAGGGAAAACTGGCCCGCTTTCTCCGCGGTTCCGCGCATGCGCAAAAAACGCTGGAGGGGGAGCAGGCCGCGGTAAAAGCGCTCGTTGCCGATATCTCCCACCAGACCCGCACGCCCATCTCCAATTTGCTTTTGTATGCTTCGCTTTTACTGGAAAGCGACCTGCCGCCGCAGCAGCGGGAACAGGCCCGCGCAGTCATGGCGCAGGGGGAAAAGTTGTCTTTTCTCATCAAGGCGCTGGTGAAGGCTTCCCGGCTGGAAACGGGGATTGTGGTTCCGGTTCCGTCCCTGCATTCGGTGGGGGTATTGTTGGAAGATGTCGCGCAGCAGGAAGAACAGGCGGCGCAGGAAAAGGGGATCGCGCTGCGGGTACTCCCCTTTGACGGCGCAGCGGCCTTTGACCCCCGGTGGACAAGCGAGGCCCTTGGCAATGTGGTGAGCAATGCGGTAAAATACACGCCTGCCGGCGGAACCGTAACGCTCTGCGCCCAAATGCTGGACGGCTTTTGCCGGGTAGACGTGGCAGATTCCGGCCCCGGTATCCCGGAAGCCGAACAGGGGGAAATCTTCAACCGCTTTTATCGCGGCGCAGGGACACGCACCGCCGAGGGACTGGGACTTGGGCTTTACCTGGCCCGGCAGATCCTGACCCTGCAGGGCGGTTACATCAAAGTATCCTCCACGCCCGGAAACGGGAGCACGTTTTCGCTGTATCTGCCGCGGGAGCTGAACAGGATATGAACCTGGAAAATCTTTCAACTCTGTTAGATTTGAGAAAGATACAGGAAAGAATGTTGTGGTAAAGTCTGTATTGTCAAGTGGCAATACAGATTTTTTTCTGGAGGGATACATGGTGAATATTCTGGAAGCAAGAGACCTGAAGAAGTATTACGGCAAAGGAGACACGCTGGTGAAAGCCCTGGACGGGGTGAATCTCACGGTGGCGGACGGGGAATTCGTGGCGATCGTGGGGACCTCCGGCTCCGGCAAGTCCACCCTGCTTCATATGCTGGGCGGTCTGGACCGGCCCACCAGCGGCGCCGTCACCGTAGACGGCAAGGACATCTTCTCTTTGAAGGACGAAGCCCTGACCATCTTCCGCCGCCGCAAGATCGGTTTTGTGTTCCAGAGCTTTAACCTGGTGCCGGTGCTTACCGTGCGGGAAAATATTGTCCTGCCCATCCAGCTGGACGGCGGCAGGGTGGATGAAAACTATGTGGGGCAGGTGGTGACGGCCCTGGGGCTGGAGAAAAAGCTGGACAGCCTGCCCGGCCAGCTTTCCGGCGGCCAGCAGCAGCGGGTGGCTATCGCCCGGGCCCTGGCTGCGAAACCCGCTATCCTCCTGGCCGATGAGCCCACCGGTAACCTCGACAGCCGCACCAGCCAGGACGTGCTGTCCCTGATGAAAGTGACGGGACGAAAATTTGCCCAGACCATGGTGATGATCACCCACAACGAGGAGATCGCCCAGCTCTCCGACCGCATCGTCCGCATTGAGGATGGCCGGATCGTGACACGGTAAGGGGGTGGGGGCATGAAAGTATCCAATCGAAAATGTATCCGCCATCTGGCCTGGAAGAGCCTTTTGAGCAATCGGGCCCGGAACCTTGTCGCCATTGCGGCCATCGCCCTGACGGCGGTGCTGTTCACCTCGCTGTTTACCATCGCCCTCTCCATCAACGAGGGTTTCCAGCAGTCCAACTTCCGCCAGGCGGGCGGTTTCTCCCACGGCGGCTTCAAATACATCACAGAGGCGCAGGCCGAGGCGCTGCGCAGCGACCCTCTCATCGCCCAGTGGGGCGAGCGGCGCTTTCTGGGCATGCCTGCGGCCGCGCCCTTCAATAAGTCCCATGTGGAAGTGAGCTATGCCGACGCCAACGAAGCCCACTGGATGTACTGCGACCCCATCGAAGGCACCCTGCCGGAGGAAGGCACCGACCAGGCCGCCACCGACACCCGCGTGCTGGAGCTGCTGGGCATCGAGCCGGAGATCGGCGCGAAATTCACCCTTACCTTCGATGTAGACGGGCACGAGACCACCCAGAGCTTCACCCTCTGCGGCTGGTGGGAGTACGACGAAGCCATCGTAGCCAACCACATCCTGGTCCCCGAGAGCCGGGTGGACGCCGTCCTCGCCGAGGTGGGCGTAGACCCCAACGCCCCCGAGGATACCATGACCGGCGTCTGGAACCTGGACGTAATGCTGAAAAGCGGGGACCGGCACATTGAACAGGACTTGAATCAGATCCTGGCCAACCACGGCTACCAGAGCGAGACCGCCGGGGAAAACTACATCGACATCGGCGTCAACTGGGGCTACACCGGCGCCAGAATCTCCGACATTGCCGACCCGACGGTGGTCGCCGCCATCGCCGCCATGGCTCTGCTCATCATCTTCACCGGCTACCTCATCATCTATAATGTATTTCAAATCTCCGTGGCCGGGGACATTCGCTTTTACGGGCTGCTCAAAACCATCGGCACCACGCCCCGGCAGCTGCGGCGCATCATCCGTTTGCAGGCGCTGGCCCTTTCCGCCGCCGGCATCCCCGCGGGCCTTGCCATCGGCTGGCTGATCGGCGGGCGGCTGACGCCGGTCGTTGTGAGCCGGCTCAACGGGGTGGAGGCGGTCACCTCCGCCAGCCCCTGGATTTTCCTCATCGCGGCGCTGTTTGCCCTGTTCACAGTACTCGTTTCCTGCCGCAAACCGGGCAGGATGGCGGCCAAAGTCTCCCCGGTGGAGGCCGTGCGCTACGCCGAGGGCGGCGGAAAAACCCGGGCCAAAGGCCGGAAGGCCCGGCGGGTCAGCCCCTTTACCATGGCCTGGGCCAACCTGGGCCGCAGCAAGGGCAAGACCGTGGTGACGGTGCTTTCGCTGTCTCTGGCGGTGGTGCTGCTGATCGTGACGGTGAACTTTGCCGGCGGTTTTGATATGGACAAGTATGTGTCCAACTTCACGGCCAGCGACTTTATCGTGGCCAACGCAGGCAAGTTCCAGACCAGCACCCTGTTCAGTGCGGAGCAGGCTTTGCCCCGGTCTGCCATCGAAGCCATCAACGCCCGGGGCGGCGTGACGGAAAGCGGCGTGGTGTACGGCATGACCGCCCCGGCGCTGGAATATGTCACCGAGGACTGGTTCCGGGCGAACAAGCAGCGCTTCTACACCCCGGAGGCGATGGACAATCTGATCCGCCTGACCGATAAAAACGAGGCGGGCCTGCTGGCCGACTCGGTGCAGCTTTCCGGCATGAGCGCTTTCGCCCTGGACCACCTGACCGCGCTGGAGGGCGACCTGTCCGCCCTCTATGAGCCGGGCAGCAGGGCCATCGCCGCGGTGTGCGCCGAGGATGAATACGGCAACGCCGACATGAACTCCCACTGGGCCCGGCTGGGGGATACCGTGACGGTGCGGTATGTGGAACAATCCGAATTCTACGACCCCGACACCGGCGAGGTCTGGGCTGCGTACGAGGACATCCCGGACGGGGCCAACTGGGTGGAGCGGCCGGTGAAGTACCGGGACGTGGACTACACCGTGGCCGCCCTGGTGACGGTGCCCTCCGCCCTCAGCTACCGCTATTATGGCAGCGATGGATTCATTTTGAATGACCGGACTTTTGTCCAGGACTCCGGCACGTCGGATGTGATGTACTACGCCTTCGACACCACCGAGGCGGCGAACGCGGACATGGAGGCGTTTCTGGCGGACTATACCGAGAACATAAACCCGGAGCTCGACTACGAGAGCAAAGCCACTTATGCCGGGGAGTTTGAAAGTATGCGGTCCATGTTCCTGCTGTTGGGCGGGGCGCTCAGCTTCATCGTGGGGCTGGTCGGCGTGCTGAACTTTTTTAACGCCATCCTCACCGGCATCATTGCCCGCCAGAGGGAACTGGCGGTACTCCAGGCCGTTGGTATGACCGGCAGGCAGATGCGCGCCATGCTGGTGTGGGAGGGCCTGCTGTACGCTCTCGGGGCGGCAGGGCTGGCGCTGCTGCTGACGCTGCTGCTTGGGCCGGTGGCCTTCCGGGCGGTGGAGGGGCTGTTCTGGTTCTTTACCTACCGGCTGGACTTAACGCCCTTCCTGCTGGTTGTTCCGCTGTTTGCGCTTCTGGGGGCGGGCATCCCGGTCCTCACCGGCCGGGCTGCGGAGAAACACACCGTAGTGGAGCGGCTGAGAATGCCGTGACAAAGCGGGAACGGCGTCAAAGCCTGCCGCTTCGGCACGGTTCGGTACGAATTTTTTGCAAAAGCGGAAAAAAGTGCTTGCAAAGCGGCACTTTGTATGGTATGATATTCGAGCGTTAGTACGCCGGGCCACCGGCGGGTAATGGCAAAAGCATTATACAGGCGGTCCTCTGCCCGCTGTTTTTTGAGGCATGAACGTCGAAAAAATGGAGGAATTGATCAATGGACGCAATGAAGAAGATCACCGAGGGCATGATCAAAGAGAACCGCCCTCAGTTCGAGATCGGCGACACTGTCCGCGTGTCTGTCCGCATCAAGGAAGGCGACAAGGAGCGTATCCAGGCTTTTGAGGGCACTGTGATCGCGAAGAAGCACGGTGGCATCGCCGAGACCTTCACCGTTCGCCGCACTTCCTATGGCGTCGGTGTGGAGCGTGTGTTCCCCATCAACAGCCCGTTTGTGGAAAAGGTGGAAGTGGTTCGCCGCGGTAAGGTCCGCCGTGCCAAGCTGTTCTATCTGCGTGGCCGCACCGGCAAGGCCGCCAAGGTCAAAGCGCGCATCTGAGAAAATTCGCAACATCCGGCCATTTGGCCGCGAAGGGGGAGGACGGTTGGCGTTCTCCCTTTTTGCGTATAGAAAGGCAGGGATAACGGATGGAGACGGTGGCATGCCGCGACCGCTTCAACAAAAAGTTCCGGCGCAACAAGGACAACCTGGAATGGCTCGAGGCGATCGTGCTGGCTGTGGTGGCGGTCGCGCTGATCTTCACCTTTGGCGTGCGCATGATCCGCGTGGACGGCGAATCCATGCTGCCGACGCTGCAGGACGGCCAGAGGCTGATGATCACGAGTTACCCGTATACGCCGCAGCGCGGGGACATCGTTGTGATTGATGCGTATACGGCTTACGGCGACCCGCTGGTCAAGCGGGTGATCGGCATCGAAGGCGATACGATCGACATTGATTTTCAAAACGGGATCGTCTACCTCAACGGCGAAGCGCTGGAGGAACCCTATACGGCGGAACCGACCTATTTGCAGGAGAGCGTGACGTTCCCGGTCACGGTGCCGGAAGGCTGCCTTTTTGTGATGGGGGATAACCGCAACCATTCCACCGACAGCCGCGACGACCGCGTCGGCTTTGTGGATGAACGCGACGTGCTGGGCCGCCTGCTGCGGCAATAAAAGCCAGACAGGAGGCAACATGAGCGAAACGATCATCAACCAGCGCCAGATCCACTGGTTCCCGGGCCACATGGCCAAGACCCTGCGCCTGATGGAGCAGGAGATCCGCCATATCGACTGCGTGCTGCAGATCCTTGACGCGCGCATCCCGCTTTCCAGCCTGAACCCGGAGATCGAGCGCATCACGGCCGGCAAACCGCACCTGTATGTGCTGAACAAGGCCGATTTGGCGGACCCCGAGATCACGCAGCAGTGGCTGGCTTACTTCCGCAGCGCCGGGGCCGGCTGCCTGCCGATGGATTCGCGCCAGAAGGGCAGAGCCAACGCCATCAAAGGGCCGATCGAAAAAGAGCTTGCCGCCCTGACCGAACGCCGCCGCGCACGCGGTATGGTCGGCGCGCGCATCCATGTGATGGTCGTCGGCATCCCCAACGTCGGCAAGTCGACGTTCATCAACTCGTTTGCGGGCGAAGCGCGCGCCAAAGCCGCCAACAAACCCGGCGTGACCCGCGGCAAACAGTGGATCACGGTCGGCAACTACGATCTGATGGATATGCCCGGCGTTTTGTGGAAAAAATTCGACACGCTGGAGACCGCCGCGAACCTGGCTTTCATCGGCTCGATCCGCGACGATATCCTGGACATTGAGGAGCTGGCCTGCGGGCTGCTCTCCAGCGTGCGCGGCATTTACCCGCAGCGCCTGCTTGAGCGTTACAAGCTGCCCGCCGAGGCGCTGGAGCTGCCGCCGTATGACCTGCTGCTTGCGATCGGGGCAAAGCGCGGTATGCTCATCTCGGGCGGCGAGGTCGACTCGGAGCGCGCCGCCAAGACGGTGGTAGGCGAATTCCGCGCCAGCAAGTGGGGGCGCATCTCGCTCGAACGCCCGCCGCGCCCCGCCGCAGAACAGGAGGCCGAAGATGCCGCGCAGGACGATTGACAGCACGCCGCTGTATGCATTTGACGCCGCCGCGCGCGCTTTGCATGGCGTTGTGTGCGGCGTGGACGAAGCCGGGCGCGGCCCGCTGTGCGGCCCGGTCTGCTGCGCGGCCGTGATCCTCGACCCGCAGGACCCGATCCCCGGCGTGACCGATTCCAAAAAACTTTCAGAGAAAAAGCGGGAAGAACTGTTCGGGCAGATCATACAGCGGGCGCTGGCGTACCATGTCGAGTTTGTCAGCCCGCAGGAGATCGACGAAAAGAACATCCTGTGGGCGACGATGGCCGGTATGGCGCGCGCCGTGGCCGCGCTGGACCCAAAACCTGCCTGGGCGCTCATCGACGGCAACCGCTGCCCGCCGGATCTGCCCGTGCAGGCGCAGGCGGTGGTCAAAGGCGATGCGCAAAGCGCGTCCATTGCGGCGGCGTCGATTTTGGCCAAGGTCAGCCGCGACCGCTACATGAAGGAACTGGACCGCCAGTTCCCGCAATACGAGCTGGCCCGCCACAAGGGCTACCCCACAGCGCGGCACTATGAGCTGATCGCCCAATACGGCATCCAGCCGTTTTACCGCCGCAGCTTTTTGAAAAAGCAGGGGTATTGACCATGACGGGCGACGAACAGAAAAAAGCGCTTGGGCGCAAAGGCGAGGCCATCGCCGCCAAGTATTACGCCCAGCGCGGCTATCTGCTGCTCAACCACAACTACCGCACCCGCTTTGGGGAGCTGGATCTGATCTTATACAAGGACGGCGGCATCGTTTTTGCCGAAGTCAAGACCCGCACCTCGGCGGCCAAGGCGCGCCCGGCCGAATCGGTCGGCGTGCGCAAGCAGCGGCATCTGATCGCCGCGGCGCAGTTTTACCTGCAGCGCAGCCCGTATGCCGATGCGCCGGTCCGCTTTGACGTGGTCGAAGTCCAGCCGTCGGCGGGCGGTTGGCAGGTACACTGTATCCGGGACGCATTTCAATGTGAAACATAGAGGGGGCCGGGCGGCCGGACCGTCCGCCCCAGGGAAAGGGGAACGTTATGCAGTATCAAAGCACACGCGGCCATAACGCGGCCGTCTCTGCCTCCGAGGCCATCGTGCGCGGTCTCGCGCCGGACGGGGGGCTGTATGTCCCGCAGGAATTCCCCCGGGCCGACCTCGAAGCCTGGCGCGGGCTCGACTACCCGCAGCTGGCCGCAGAGGTCCTGGCGCTGTATCTGACCGATTATGACCCGGCATTCCTGCAAGAGGCGGCGCAAAACACCTATACCGCGCCCTTTGCGGGCAAGGCCGGGCGGGTGGTCCCGGTGGCGCCCGGGCTGCACGCGCTGGAGCTGTGGCATGGCCCGACCTGCGCATTCAAAGACTATGCCCTGCAGCTGATGCCGAAACTGCTTGTGCAGGCAAAGCGCAACCTGGGCCGCACCGAAAAGACGCGCATCCTGGTGGCGACTTCCGGCGATACCGGCAAGGCGGCGCTGGCCGGGTATGCCGGGCTGGACGGCATTGAGATCGCCGTGTTTTACCCGAACGACGGCACCAGCGAGATCCAGCGCCTGCAGATGGTGACGCAGGCGGGGGATAACGTTGCGGTCTATGCGGTCAACGGCAACTTTGACGATGCCCAGAGCGGCGTCAAGCGCGTGTTTGGCGACGCGGAAGCCGCCGCCGAACTGGCCGGGCGCGGCATCTGCCTCTCAAGCGCCAATTCCATCAACTGGGGGCGTCTCGCGCCGCAGATCGTCTACTATTTCTACGCCTACTTCCGCCTTGTGGAGTCCGGCGCGGCCGCCTGGGGCCAGCCGGTCGATTTCTGCGTGCCGACCGGCAATTTCGGCGACATCCTCGCGGGCTATTATGCCAAGCGCATGGGCCTGCCGGTGGGCAGGCTGATCTGCGCGTCCAACAAAAACAATGTTCTGGCCGATTTCATCCGCACCGGGACCTACGACAAACGCCGCGAGTTTTACAAGACGGCCTCGCCGTCAATGGATATCCTGATCTCGAGCAACCTCGAACGCCTGCTCTACCACCTGACCGGGGACGCCGCCCGGGTGGCCGGCTGGATGGCGGAGCTGGCCGAAAAAGGCTGCTATACCGTTGACGCCGAAACGCTGGCCCGCCTGCAGGAAAGCTTTGCTTGCGGCTGGGCAGACGACGCGCAGGCGGCCGCCATGATCCGCCGCCGCTGGGAGGAAGACCGCTACCTGTGCGACCCGCATACGGCGGTGGCCTTCTGCGTGGCGGAAGAAAAGCGCGGCACGGCGCCGGTGGCGGTGCTCTCCACCGCCAGCCCGTTCAAGTTCCCGCGGGATGTGCTCGCCGCTCTCGGCGCGGGTGTGCCGGACAGCGATTTTGCCGCAATGGAAGCGCTGACCGCAGCCACCGGCAGCCCGGCGCCGGAAAGCCTGCGCTGCCTGCAGCAGCTGCCTGTGCGCTTCCGGGAAAGCCTGGACCCCGCCGCCATCCGCGCGGCGGCGCTGCGCTGAGCAAGGGGCGGCCATGGCGATATTTGTGATCGGAGACCTGCACCTGTCTCTGGGCGCCGACAAACCGATGGACGTGTTCCCCGGCTGGGAAGGCTACCTGCCAAAGCTGGAGCGCAACTGGCGCGCCCTGATCGCGCCGGAGGACACGGTCGTGCTGGCGGGGGACACCTCCTGGGCCATGAAGCTTGAGGATACCCGCGCCGACTTCGCTTTTTTGCAGTCGCTGCCCGGCCGGAAATGGCTGCTGAAAGGCAACCACGACTACTGGTGGACGACGGCCCGCAAGATGGAGAGCTACCTTGCCGCCGAAGGCTTCGACAGCCTGCACATCCTGCACAACAACTGCTGCCGCGTGGGGGATACGGCGCTGTGCGGCACGCGCGGTTGGCCGTTTGACGATGCGGCCGCCCAGAGCGCCAAGATCATGGCGCGGGAAGCCGGGCGGCTGAAAATGTCGCTGGAGGCCGGCAAAGATGCGGCGCAGATCATCGCGTTTCTGCATTATCCGCCCGTGTTCGGCAATACGGATGCCGCGGAGCTGACCGGCCTGCTCAGAGCCTACGGCGTCCGGCGCTGTTATTACGGCCATCTGCACGGCAAGGCGATCCGCTACGCGGTGCAGGGCGAGCGCGGCGGCGTTCAGTACAAGCTCATCTCGGCCGACGGACTGGCGTTTTGCCCGTACAAATTGGAGATGTAGGCGGCAAATCAGCGTCTTTTGGCAAAAATTTCTGTAAAGACACTGGTATTCTTGCGCCGTACATGCTATAATATCTTGTATTTCTTTGTTTGGAGGACTTCAAATGAACCTGATCTCTTGTGAAAAGCTCGAAAAGAGCATGGTCGAAATCCAGTTTTCGATCGACGCTGATACCTTCAAAAATGCGGTCGCGGCCGCTTTCAAGCGCGAAGGCAAAAAGTATGCCATCCCCGGTTTCCGCAAAGGCAAAGCGCCGCGCCATATGATCGAAAAGATGTACGGCGCCGACATCTTCCACTACGACGCCATCAACGACCTGTTCCCCGAGAACTATGAGGCCGCCGTCAAGGAAGCCAAGATCGAAATCGTCGGCCGTCCGGAGCCCGAAGTCGTCTCGATGTCCGAAGCCGAAGGCGCTGTGCTCAAGGTCAAGGTCGCTGTCAAGCCCGAAGTCACGCTCGGCGATTATGCCGGTTTAAACGTGACCAAAAAGGTCAAGACTGTGGACGACGCCCAGGTCGAAGCCGAGCTCAAGCGCATGCAGGACCGCAACGCCCGTATGCTGACCCGTGACGGCGCGGCCGAGAACGGCGACATTGCCGACATCGACTTTGAGGGCTTTGTCGACGGCACCGCGTTCGAGGGCGGCAAGGCGGAGCACTACTCTCTGACGCTGGGCAGCGGCTCCTTCATCCCCGGCTTTGAGGAGCAGATCGTCGGCCATAAGGCGGGCGACGAGTTCGACGTCAACGTTAAATTCCCCGAGGAATACCACGCCAGCGAGCTGGCCGGCAAGGACGCCACCTTCAAGGTCAAGCTACATGAAGTCAAGTACAAGGAGCTGCCCGCTCTGGATGATGACTTTGCCATGGATGTCAGCGAGTACGACACCCTCGAAGAGCTGAAGAATTCCATCCGCAAGGGCATGGAGGACAACAACGCGAAGCAGGCCGACCAGCAGGTCGAAAACGACCTGATCGAACAGGTCGTGAACGGCATGACCGCCGAGATCCCGCAGGCCATGTATGACGAGCGCGTCGAAGAGCTCGTGCAGGACTTCCAGTACCGCATCGCCCAGCAGGGCCTCAAGCTCGAACAGTACCTGCAGTACATGGGCATGAACATGGATCAGTTCAAGGCCCAGTTTGCGGAGCAGGCGGAAAAGCAGGTCAAGATGCGCCTGGCGATGGAAGCCATCGTCGCCAAGGAAGGCATCACCGCCAGCGATGAAGAGTTCGAGACCGAAGTCAAGCGCATCGCCGACGCCTACCAGATGGAAGCCGACAAGGTCCGTTCGGTCGTCAACGAGGAAGCCGTCAAGGCGGACCTGGCGGTCAATAAGGCCATCGACTTTATCAAGGAGAAGGCCAACGTCACCACCGAGACGGTGGCGCAGGAAGCGGACGCCAAGGCGGACGCGGAATAAAAACAGACGGGGTATATCCCGACAGGCCCCGGTAACGCGACCGATACGGTGCAGCTGCCGCCGTATCGGTCGGTTTATCGAAGCGGCTGTTTTGCCGCCCGGCGCAGCTAACCCATAGTATCATTCGGGAGGGAACTTGCATGAGTTTGGTACCTTACGTTGTTGAACAGACCGCGCGCGGCGAGCGCAGCTACGATATCTTTTCGCGCCTGCTCAATGACCGCATCATCGTTTTGAGCGAGGAAGTCAACGCCGCTTCGGCCAGCGTGGTCGTGGCGCAGCTTCTGTACCTGGAAGGCCAGGACCCGGAAAAGGATATCAGCTTTTATATCAACAGCCCGGGCGGTTCCATCACCGACGGTATGGCCATCCATGACACGATGCAGTACATCAAGTGCGATGTCTCGACCATCTGTGTCGGCATGGCGGCTTCGATGGGCGCGTTTTTGCTGGCCAGCGGCGCCAAGGGCAAGCGCTATGCGCTGCCCAACTCGGAGATCCTGATCCACCAGCCGCTGATCGGCGGGGGCGGCCTGTCCGGCCAGACGACCGATATCAAGATCCACTCGGATCATCTGGTCTATGTGCGCTCCAAGCTCAGCCGCCTGCTCAGCGAATACACCGGCCAGCCGCTGGAAACGATCGAGCGGGACACCGAGCGCGACAACTATATGACGGCCGAACAGGCCAAGGCGTATGGTCTCATCGACGAGATCATCACAAAACACTGACCACGGGGGAACACCATGCCAGGTAAGGACGGAAAGGAACGCGAACTGATCTGCAATTTCTGCGGACGTTCGCAAAAACAGGTCGATCAGCTGATCGTCGGTCCGGGGGTCAATATCTGCAAGGACTGCATCGAGATGTGCTATAACGCCCTGTACAAGGACGGAGAAACGCCGCCCCCGCCGCGCGCTACGGCCCAGCGCCGCGCTACGGCGCGGCCGCGCCATGCCATCGACCCGCTCGAGGACATCCACATCCTCACCCCGGCCGAGATCAAGGCGGGGCTGGACCAGTATGTAATCGGCCAGGACGAAGCCAAGAAGGTGCTGGCGGTTTCGGTGTACAACCACTACAAGCGCATTTTGTCCGGCCGCGAGAGCGAGGTCGAGCTGCAGAAGTCCAACGTGCTGATGCTCGGCCCTTCCGGCACCGGCAAGACGCTGCTGGCCCAGACGCTGGCCAAAATGCTGGGCGTGCCGTTTGCCATCGCCGACGCCACCACGCTGACCGAGGCCGGCTATGTCGGCGAGGACGTTGAGAACATCCTGCTCAAGCTGATCCAGGCGGCGGATTATGACATCCCTAAAGCGGAAGTCGGCATCATCTATATCGACGAGATCGACAAGATCACCCGCAAAAGCGAGAACCCTTCGATCACGCGCGATGTCGGCGGCGAGGGCGTACAGCAGGCGCTGCTCAAGATCCTGGAAGGAACGGTCAGCAACGTGCCGCCGCAGGGCGGCCGCAAGCACCCGCAGCAAGAGTTCATCCAGATCAACACCAAGAACATCCTCTTCATCTGCGGCGGTGCGTTCGACGGGCTGGAAAAGTATATCCAGAAGCGCACCGATACTTCCACCCTGGGCTTCGGCAGCCAGCTGCGCGCCAGCCTCGACAAGGATGAGACCCGCCAGAAGCTGCTGCGCCAGGTTGAACCGGACGATCTTGTCAAGTTCGGCCTGATCCCGGAGCTGATCGGCCGTCTGCCGGTCGTGACGGTGCTGGACCCGCTCGACGAAGCCGCGCTCATCCGCGTGCTGACCGAGCCGAAGAACAGCATTGTGCGCCAGTACAAGGAACTGTTCAGCCTGGACAATGCGGAGCTCGTCTTCACCGACGACGCGCTGCACGAGGTCGCCCAGCGCACCATCGAGCGCAAGAGCGGTGCGCGCGGTTTGCGCAGCGTTGTGGAGGAACTGCTCATTCCGATCATGTACGACATCCCTTCGGACCCCACCATCGTCCGCGTGACGATCGACAGGGACACGGTCCGCGGCGGCAAACCGCACATCGAATACGGTGCGGCCCGCCAGCGCTATAAGACCGAGACACCGGCTCTGCCGTGATGTTGGCGGCCGTACCAGGGCAAACTGCCCGGTGCGGCCGCTTTTTTTGGCAAAGCGGGGGACTGCTAACGCGAACCGGCAGCGCAGGCGGCGGGGGCGCACCTTGCTTTAGCCCGGTGCACAAAAATGCGACAAAAAATAAAAATGCGTACATACGATAAAACGGGCGGCGTTCACAGAAATATTACACTTTTTGGGCACGGGGGGCTTGATTTTTATAACGGGCGTGCTAAAATATGATTAGCACTCAAGAGAAGCGAGTGCTAAACCACAAAGTTTTCAAAAACCATTTAACGATAGGGAGGATATTCACTATGAGAATCAAACCTCTGGCTGACCGTGTTGTCATCAAACTGGTCGAGGAAGAAGAAACCACCAAGGGCGGCCTGATCCTGACCGGCACCGCCAAGGAAAAGCCGCAGGTCGCGGAAGTCCTGGCTGTCGGCCCCGGCGGCAATGTGGACGGCAAGGAAGTGGAGATGATCGTCAAGGTCGGCGACAAGGTCCTGACCAGCAAGTACGCCGGTACGGAGGTCAAGGTCGACGGCGAGGAATGCACGATCGTCCGCCAGAGCGATATCCTGGCCATCGTCGAGTGAGCGTTTTTGCATAGTATTGAGATTCACACAGCATTCAGATAAGGAGAGATCGTATTATGGCTAAACAGATCAAGCAGGGCGTGGAAGCCCGCGAGGCGCTCTGCGCCGGTATTGACCAGCTGGCGAACACCGTCAAGATCACGCTGGGCCCCAAGGGCCGCAACGTCGTTCTGGGCAAGAAGTTCGGCAGCCCGCTCATCACCAACGACGGCGTGACCATCGCCAAGGAGATCGAGCTCAAGGACGCTTTTGAAAATATGGGCGCGCAGCTCGTGCGCGAAGTTGCGACCAAGACCAACGACGCCGCAGGCGACGGCACCACCACCGCCACCGTCCTGGCCCAGGCCATGGTCAACGAAGGCATGAAGAACGTGACCGCCGGCGCCAACCCGATGGACATCAAGCGCGGCATCCAGAAGGCCGTCAACGTTGCGGTCGAGGCCGTCAAGGCGCACAGCCAGAAGGTCAACGGCACCAAGGACATCGCCCGTGTCGGCACCGTCTCTGCCGGCGACGCCGAGATCGGCCAGCTGATCGCCGATGCGATGGAGAAGGTCTCCGCCGACGGCGTTATCACCATTGAGGAGAACAAGACCACCGCCGAGACCTACACCGAGGTCGTTGAAGGCATGCAGTTCGACCGCGGCTACGTCACCCCGTATATGGTCACCGATACCGAGAAGATGGAGACCGTTTACGAGGACTGCAGCGTCCTGATCACCGACAAGAAGATCAGCGCTTTCCAGGATATGGTCCCGCTGCTTGAGCAGATCATCCAGTCCGGCCGCAAGCTGCTGATCATCGCGGAGGATGTCGAGGGCGACGCGCTGTCCAACCTCATCATCAACCGCCTGCGCGGCGGCCTCAATGTCGTCGCCGTCAAGGCGCCCGGCTTCGGCGACCGCCGCAAGGAGATGCTGACCGATATCGCCATCCTGACCGGCGGCACCGTCATCAGCAGCGACCTCGGCTATGAGCTGAAGGACGCCACCATGGACCTGCTGGGCAGCGCCCGCCAGGTCAAGGTGACCAAGGAACTGACCACCATTGTCGGCGGCAACGGCGACAAGCAGGCCATTGCCGACCGTGTGGCCCAGATCCGCAGCCAGATCTCCACCGCTACTTCTGACTTCGACCGTGAAAAGCTGCAGGAGCGCCTGGCCAAGCTGGCCGGCGGCGTGGCTGTCATCAAGGTCGGCGCTTCCACCGAAGTGGAGATGAAGGACAAGAAGCTGCGCATTGAAGACGCCCTCAACGCGACCAAGGCCGCTGTGGAGGAAGGCATCGTTGCGGGCGGCGGCACGGCGACGCTGAACGCGATCCCGGCTGTCGACAAGCTCGTGTCCGAGCTGGAAGGCGACGAGCGCACCGGCGCGCAGATCGTCCGCAAGGCGCTGGAAGCGCCGCTGCGCCAGATCGCGGCCAATGCGGGCCTTGAAGGCAGCGTTATCATTAACGAAGTGCTGCAGGCCGGCAAAGCCAACTATGGCTATGATGCCCAGAAGGAGACCTATGTCGACGACATGATCGAAGCGGGCATCGTTGACCCGACCAAGGTCACGCGCTCTGCGCTGGAGAACGCGGCCAGCGTGGCTTCCATGGTCCTGACCACCGAGAGCCTCGTGGCTGACCTGCCCGAGCCCCCGGCCCCGGCTGCCCCCGCGGGCGGCGACATGGGCGGTATGTATTGATGCCCCCGGCCGCAAACAAAACCGGCAGATAAAACAGTTTGCCCTGAGACGGCTTGCCCGCCTCAGGGCTTTTTTCTTGCCAAACGGGTGCGGAACTGGTATGCTGGAAAGAAATATGCAGGGAAAACACGAAGAAGGGAACGTATGGCAATGAAAAAATGGGGCGCGTTGGCGGTGACGCTCGGCATCATGGCGCTGATCTTTTTCCTCTCCGCCCAGCCGGGCGAGCAGTCCGGCGCTTTGAGCGAGCAGGTGGCACAGCAGATGCAGCAGAGCGGGACGGCCGGGTTGCTGATCCCGGCCTGGTTCAGCGCCAACGCCTATGCCAATGTGCGCAAATGGGCGCATGTCTATATCTATTTTGCACTTGGCGCCAGTATGGCGGTCACGGTACGGCTGTGGCGGCCGCAGCGGCGCGCCTGGCGGCAGGGGGCGCTGGCGGCGCTGCTGTGCGCGGGCTGGGCGGCGGCAGATGAATTGCACCAGTACTTTGTGCCGGGCCGCGCCATGCTGGCCGGGGACGTGGCGGTGGATGCGCTGGGGTTTCTCCCTGGCATCTTTGTGGTGCTTCTGCTCGCCTGGCTCTGGCGCCGCAGAAAGAGCTGAGCGCCGTATAAGCCGCCGCTTACCCGCCCATACTTTCCGGGAATATCAGAACCGGAAAGGGGATGCGCGCCATGAGCCTGCGGCGGCTGGCGGCTTTGTGCTGCGCCTGTGCGGTGCTGGCGGCGGTCGTTCTGTGCCGTGTCTACTGGATCGGTACCGACACGGCCTATGCGGCCAGCGCGGGCGGCCAGAGCGCCAGCCTGACCGAGCTGCCGCAGCGGCGCGGGGACTTTTACGACCGCAGCGGCCGGCCGCTGACCGGCACGGTCCCGCGCTGGTACGCGCTGTGCATCCCCGGGGACGCCAGCTATGCGACGCTGTTCCCGTATGTTCCGTTTGCTGCACAGGCCGAACTGTATGAGCGCCGCAACAGTGTGACGCCGTTTCTGATCGAAGTGGACCGCGACCTGACGGCGGACGGCATCTATACCTACAAAGGAGCGCAGCGCACGCTGCCGCTGCCCTTTGCCGAGCATCTGCTGGGCTATCTCAACGCAGACGGCGTCGGGGTGTCCGGTTTGGAACTGGCTTACGAGGATGTTTTGTCCGCTTCCGGGGACCGCCTGGCGGTCGCCTGCATGACGACGGCACAGGGCTCGCTGCTGACCGGCACCGAACCGGCCCTGCAGACGCAGGACCCCGGCACGGCGCGCGGGGTACGCCTCACGCTGGATGCCGACCTGCAGCGCGCCTGCGAGGCGATCGCAGACCAGGACCTGCCGCGCGGCTGTATCGTTGTGATGGAGACCGCGACCGGCAAGATACTGGCCAGCGTCAGCCGCCCGGGCTTTGACCCGCGCGACCCGGCCAGCAGCATCGCCGCCAATGATACTTCGCTGATCGACCGGCCGCTGGCGGCTTACAGCGCCGGGTCAGTCTTCAAGGTGGTGCTGGCGCTGGCGGCTTACCGCGCGGGGCTCGACTGGTTCACGCATGACTGCGCGGGGAGCGTGACGGTGGGGGACCAGGAATTCCGCTGCGCGGAGGGCCGCGCCCACGGCCTTGTCAACCTGCGCGGGGCGCTGGAACAAAGCTGCAACTGCTATTTTATCGAGCTGGGGCGCATTCTGGGCGGGCAGCGCATCCTGGACGCCGCCGCGGACCTGGGGTTTGGCGCACCGGCCGCCCTTGCCCCCGGTATGAAAAGCGCAGCCGGGGAACTGCCCGCGGCGCAGGCGCTGGCCGGGGAACAAAACGGCCAGCTGGCCATGCTTTCGTTCGGGCAGGGGGCGCTGACGGTGACGCCGCTGCAGATCACAGCCATGATGAACACAGTTGCGGGCGGGGGCGTTTACCGGCCGCCGCAGCTGGTCGAAGGCATTGTGGACGAGACGGACGGAAAGCTGCTGGAGGCGTATGAGACGCCGGACAGTACGCGGGTCTGCAGCGCAGACCTGGCGCGGGTGCTGCGCAGCATGCTTGTCAGCGTTGTGGAGGACGGCATCGGCCGCCAGGCCCGGCCCCAGGCAGGGGGCGCAGGCGGAAAGACCGGCACGGCGCAGACCGGGCAGTTCACGGCGGAAGGGCAGGAGCTGCTCAACTACTGGTTCAGCGGGTTCTGGCCGCAGGACAGCCCGCAGTTTACCGTTACGGTGCTGCAGGACGCGATTCTCGAACCGGAAATTTCCAGCGCCGCTATCTTTGCCCGCGTCGCCGACGCGCTGTGCACGTTCAGCGAAAATTTTACGCCCGAAACCGCCATCGCAACGCCGGAAACCGGTTGACAAGGCGGCCGGGCAGGCGTATACTATCAAAGGATACAAAGAAAGCGATGACGGGGCCAATGCCCGCAGCGCGGCCACAAGAGAGGGGACCCACGGCTGAAAGGTCCCTGCCGCAGCCACGGCAAAGCGCCACCCCCGAGCTCCCGGCAGAACCGGGCGTATAGCGGCGTTAACGCACAAAAGCGGCGGGGCCGTGCCCCGCAACTTGGGTGGTACCACGGAAGTCACAGCTTTCGTCCCTTGATGGGGCGGGGGCTGTTTTGTTTTGGCGCCCGGACGCTCGCTTTGTACACATAGAACGGAAATGAGAGGAACAGGAAACATGCAATGGACCGGACTGAATGAACTGCGCGAAAAATACCTGCACTTTTTTGAAACCAAAGACCACCTGCGCCTGGGCAGCTTCCCGCTTGTGCCCAAGGACGACCCCAGCCTGCTGCTGATCAACAGCGGCATGGCGCCGATGAAAAAGTGGTTCCTTGGCCAGGAAGAACCGCCCCGCCACCGTGTGACCACCTGCCAGAAGTGCATCCGCACGCCGGATATCGAGCGCGTGGGCATCACGGCCCGCCACGGCACCTTCTTTGAAATGCTGGGCAACTTCAGCTTCCAGGATTATTTCAAGGAGGAGGTCATCCCCTGGGCGTGGGAATTCCTGACCAAAGACCTTGAGATCCCGGCCGAAAAGCTGTTTATCTCCGTCTACCTTGACGATGATGAAGCCTATGATATCTGGACCAAGAAAGTCGGCATCCCGGCCGATCACATGGTCCGCTTCGGCAAGGAAGACAACTTCTGGGAACACGGTTCCGGCCCCTGCGGTCCCTGCTCGGAAATTTACTATGACCGCGGCCCCGAACATGGCTGCGGCAAGCCGGACTGCAAGGTCGGCTGCGACTGCGACCGTTATATGGAGATCTGGAACCTGGTGTTCAGCCAGTATGACTCTGACGGCAACGGGCATTACGAGCGCCTGCCCAGGCCGAATATCGACACCGGCATGGGGCTGGAGCGTCTGGCCTGCGTGATGCAGGATGTCGGCAACCTGTTCGAGGTCGACACCGTCGCCGCCGTGCTGCACCATGTCGAGCGCATCTCGGGCAAGACCTACGGCGCGAACGAGAAGGATGATATCTCGATCCGCGTCATCACCGACCACATCCGTTCCACCGTCTTCATGGTGTCGGACGGCATCCTGCCTTCCAACGAAGGCCGCGGCTATGTGCTGCGCCGCCTGCTGCGCCGTGCGGCCCGCCATGGCCGCATGCTCGGCATCGGCCGCCCGTTCCTGTCCGAGCTGGTCGATACGGTCATCGCCTCCAGCGAGGCGGGCTACCCCGAACTGCGCGAGCACGAAGCCTACATCAAGAAGGTCGTCGGCACCGAAGAAGAACGTTTCTCCCGCACGATCGACGCGGGCCTCAACATCCTCAACGGCATGATCGAGGACCTCAAGGGCGCGGAAAAGAAGATCCTTTCCGGCGCCGAGGTGTTCAAGCTCAACGATACCTTCGGTTTCCCGCTCGACTTGACCAAAGAGATCGCCGCCGAGGCCGGGGTCGAAGTGGACGAAGAGGCGTTCCATGCCGAGATGACCAAACAGCGCGAGCGCGCCCGTGCCGAGCGTCTGGCCAAGGATATCTCCGGCTGGTCGGCCGATCTGTTCGGCGAGCTGGACGCCGCGCCGACAGAGTTTGACGGCTATGAGACGCTTTCGGAGGAAGCGTACGTTGTGGCGATCTCGGACGGGGAGGAGATCCTCGACGCCATTGCCGCCGACGACAGCGAGGGCCGCGAGGGCGTGCTGGTCGTGCTCGATCATACGCCGTTCTATGCCGAGATGGGCGGCCAGGTGACCGACACCGGCAGCCTGACGGCAAAGGACGCCAAGCTCCGGGTCGAGGCCGTCAAAAAGACGCCCAAAGGCTACTTTGTGCACACCTGCACGCTGCTGGAAGGCACGCTGCGTGCCGGTGATACGGTCACGGCCAGTGTGGACGGCGCGCGCCGCATGGCGATCTGCCGCAACCATACGGCGACCCACCTGATGCAGAAAGCTCTGCGCGAGGTGCTGGGCGACCATGTCCACCAGGCGGGCAGCTATCAGGACGATCACATCACCCGCTTCGACTTTACCCACTTCAGCGCGGTCACGCCGCAGGAGCTGGCCGAAGTTGAGCGCCGTGTCAACGAGAAGATCTACGAATCCATCCCGGTCGCGGTCAACAACCTGCCGATCGAGGAAGCCAAGAAGATGGGCGCGATGGCGCTGTTCGGCGAAAAGTACGGCGATGTGGTCCGTGTCGTCGACGCGGGCGGCTGGAGCGTTGAGTTCTGCGGCGGCACCCATGTCAAAAATACGGCGCAGATCGGCTGCTTCAAGATTCTGTCCGAGAGCAGCGTGGCCGCCGGTATCCGCCGCGTGGAGGCCACCACCGCCTTCGGTGTGCTGGCGCTGCTTGACGAGCGGATCGAAGAACTGACCCGCACCGCGGCGGCCCTCAAAGCCAACAACCTCAAGGATGTGCCCGCCCGCGCCGAAGCGATGGCGGCCGAGCTCAAGGAGACCGGCAAGCAGCTGGAAGCGGCCGAAGCGAAGCTCGCGGCCGGCCAGGTCGACGGCATGCTGGCAAAGGCCACCGAAGTGGACGGCGTGCGCGTTGTCACGATGCGCCTGGACGGCGTTGCGCCTGACGCGCTGCGCAGCATGATGGACACGATCCGCGACAAAGCCCCCAATGCGGTCGGCGCGCTGATCGGCACAAACGGCGAAAAGATCACGCTGGCTGTCGGCGTCGGCAAGGAAGCCTTGGCCAGGGGCCTCAAGGCGGGCGCGCTTGTCAAGCAGATCGCGGCCATTGCCGGCGGCAACGGCGGCGGCAAGCCGGATTTTGCGATGGCGGGCATCAAGGATGCCGCCAAGGTCGACGCGGCGCTGCAGGGCGCGGTGCAGATCGTCAAATCCGAGCTGGAAAAAAACGGCTGAGCCTGCTATAATATACTTGAGTCCAGATAAAGGAGGCGTTCCCATGTCGGATTGTCTGTTCTGCAAGATCGCCGCGGGGGAGATCCCCTCGAACAAGCTGTATGAGGATGATACCCTGCTGGCTTTTTATGACATCGACCCGCAGGCCCCGGTCCATTTCCTTGTTATCCCCAAGCGGCATATCGCTTCGGCGGCCGCACTGGGCGAGACGGACGCGGCGCTGCTTGGCCATGTGTTTGCGGTCATCGCCAAGCTGTGCAAGGACCTCGGCGTAGACGAAAACGGCTACCGTGTCGTTACCAATGTTGGGCAGGACGGCGGCCAGAGCGTGCCGCACCTGCACTTCCATGTGCTGGCCGGGCGCAGCCTGGCCTGGCCCCCGGGCTGAGGCGAAAAGCAAACGCCTGCAACTGTATAAAAAGAGGGAGAATACCATGGCAAAGACCTATACCCTGCATGTCGCGGGGCTGACCCGCGAGCTGCCGATCTGCAAAGTGAACGATCATATGGACATCGCGGCCTTTATCATGTTCAGCGATGTTGAGCTGACCATCGCCTGCGCGCGGGATCTGCTGAAAAAATGCCCCGAATTTGACGTTATCCTGACGGCGGAGGCCAAGGGCATCCCGCTGGCCTACGAAATGTCCCGCCAGAGCGGCAAGCAGTGGCTTCCGGCGCGCAAGGGCGCCAAGCTGTATATGCAGGACCCTGTCACGATCGAGGACGAATCCATCACGACTGCAGGCAAGCAGGTGCTGGTGATGGACCGCAAGGACATCGAATATATGAACGGCAAGCGCATCCTGATCGTTGACGACGTCATCTCCACCGGCGGCAGCCTGCACGCGCTGGAAACGCTGGCGGCGCAGAGCACGGGCACCGTGGTCGGCTGCTGCGCGGCCCTGGCCGAAGGCGACGCTGCCAAGCGCACCGACATCACCTTCCTGGCGCCGCTGCCGCTGTTCATCCACTAAACATGAAACGGAAGCTGGCTGGTTTTGGTCTCGCATTTGCGGTGGCGGAACTGGCTGGGGCGTATCTGCCGCTGTCAGTTTTGCCGCTGGCGGCGGCTTTTTTGCTCCTTGGCACAGCGGTATGGTTTGTCCGCCGCCGCAGCCTTCCGGCCTGTCTGCCGGTGGCGCTGGGGCTTGTTTTGGGCGGGGCATGGTTCGCAGGGTATGAGCTGCTCATCGCCGCGCCGCAGCGGGCGCTGGCCGGGTGCGAAGTAAGCGCTCTGGCCGTTGTGGAAACGGACGCCGAAGCGTCCTTTCAGGAGGGCATGCTGCGCGGCACGCTGCGCTTGACGCAGATCGACGGAAAACCGGCTGACCTGCGCGTTTATTGTACAAGCTTTCCCGGGGCGGAGGCTGGCGAGCGCTTTACGGCCCGTTTCACGCTTGCGGAGCTGCCGCCGGATGCCTACCGCCTGGGCCGCTATGCCGACGGTACCTTCCTGGCGGCCGAGTATGAAGGGGAGTACAAGGCGCAGGCCGCCAGCCGTGCGCCGCGTTTCCGGCTGTATGCGCTGCGCATGGCGCTGTCCCGCCGGCTGCGCCTCTACCTGCCGCGGGAGCTGGGCGGGCTTGAAGCCGCCATGCTGCTGGGGGATAAGTCCCAGCTGACCGAAACGGCGGAGGAAACCTTCCGCCTGGCCGGTGTGTCGCATCTGCTCTCGATCTCCGGTTTGCATTTCTCGCTTTTGTGCGGCCTGTTCCTGCTGGGGCCGCTGGCAGCGTCGTTGCGGTTCAACCGCCCATATCTGCTGTTCCAGGCGCTGGTGCTGCTGTTTTACATGGCGTTGACCGGCTTCCCGGTCTCGGTCGTGCGCGCGGGGGTCATTTATCTTGTCACGCTGCTGGGGTATGCGCTGTGCCAGCCGCCGGATCTGCTCACTTCGCTCGGCATCGCCGCGCTGTGCATCGGTTTGTCCAACGGGTATGCGCCCTGCGATATCGGTTGCCAGCTCTCGTTCTGCGGGGTGCTGGGCGTGCAGCTGGGCGCGGCGCTGGGCGGGTGGCAGCGGCGGCACTGGCTGCCGGACCCCTATGACGAAAACGGCGAACAGCGCCGCCTTGCCTGGTATGAAAAGCTGGCGGCCCGGGCGCTGGGTGTGCTGGAAACGGTTGAGACCGCGGCGCTCGCGACCTGTGCGACGCTGCCCTCGCTGCTGGCCCATGGCCTTGCGGCCAGCGGCGTCTCGGTGCTAAGCAACCTGCTTGTCATCTGGATGCTTACGGCGGCGCTTGTGCTGGGGCTGCTGGTGCTGCTGTTCAGCGCTGCGCCGTTCCTGCTGCCCTGCATGCGCATGGCCAGCCTGCTGCTGGCGGTCTGGCTCAAATGGATGTACGCGCTCATCGGCTGGTGTGCGGCGCTCCCCGCCGCCCACATCTATCTGCCCCGGCGCTATACGCTCCTGGTTCTGGCGGTGCTTATGGCGCTGGGGGTGCTGTTCTGGCGGCGCAGGCGCATGCTGTGGTACCTGCCCGCCGCCGCGCTCTGCCTGGCCGTGGGGGTGGGCCTTGGCGTTCAGATGCAGCGGGATGTCATCCGCGTGGCATTGACAGGGACCTCCGGCAACGCCTGTGCGGTCGTGAGCCAAAACGGCCGGGCGCTGGTCTTTTTCCGCGGCGGGGCCGCCAACTGGAATGCGGTCGAGCGCTATCTGTCCGAAAACGGCGCGCCGGAGCTGCTGGGGCTGGTCGACCTGCGCCAGGACCCGACGCAAATCGACTTCCCGCCCGGGCTTGCCTGTTGGGTGCTGGAGGAGCTGCCAAGCGGGGCGGCCAGCCGGACGCTGCCGGGCGGCTGGCCGGTAGATGCCTGGCATGACAGCGGCGGCAACCTGGCTGTGCTGGACGCGGGCGGCTACCACATCGCCTTTACCGCCGGGCGTGCCCAAACGCCCGCGCCGGTTGCGGTGGACCTTTTCTGTGCAGGCGCAAGCCTGCCAGACTGTGTGCAGCCCGCGGCGATACTGACCAATGCATCGCCCGCCCGCATGGCGGACTGGCAGGTGCAGGGGACCCTGTACAGCGGCGAGGAGCCGGTGGCCGTACTGCGGCCCGGGTGCAGCGTGATTTTTGAGGAGGCAAGGCAAATTGCTTTACAGTGAAAACGAACTGAAAAAGCGGCTCAAAGCCGGGTGCGCGGTGTATTATTTTTACGCCGGGGACGAAGCGCTCGTGCGCGCGGCGGCGGCCAAGGCGGAGAAGGCTCTGGCTGCACAGGACCCCGAGACGACGGTGCTCGAAGGCCCGACGCCGAGTGTGGAGGAGATCGTGCTGGCGGCCGGGACCATTTCGTTTTTCGGCGGCAAGCGCCTTGTGCTGATGCCGCTGGTGCGCCCGTCCGCCTATTCCGACAAAGACCTGCAGGAATTCTGCGATACGCTGGCCGACACGGAGAACGCTGTCTTTATCCTGACCAGCGTCATGGAAGAAAAGTATGGAAAACTGCGCCCCGGCAAGCGGGAGCAAAAGCTGATCGCGGCCTGCGAAAAGCTGGGCTACTGCGCGCAGATCGCCAAACCAAACCGTGCGGCGCTGCAAACGATGGCCCGCGAATGGGCGGAGGAATGCGGCGCCGGGTTTGCCCCCGGGGCCGAGGCCATGCTGCTCGACCGCTGCGGCGAAGACCAGTTTTTGCTGCGCAGTGAGATCGATAAACTCGCGGCGCTCGCAGACTATGCAACGATCACACCGCAGATGATCGAACAGCTGGGGACCGTCACGCTGGAAGCCGACACCTTCGATATGGTCAAGCTCGTGGCGGCAGGCCGCACGCGTCAAGCGCTCGAAAAACTCAACACGCTGCTGGCGCTGCAGAACGACCCGATCCTCATCACCGGCGCGCTGATTGCCAATTATCTGGATGTGTACCGCGCTTTCCTGGCCAAAAAGAGCCGCCGCCCGCTGGCGGACCTTGCCAAAGATTTCGGCTACAGCGGCAAATGGAACTACCGTCTCGGCAATGCGGAGCAGGCGGCGGCGCGGTATGACCGCCGCCGCATCGAGCGCAGCCTGCAGGTGCTGCAGGCCCTGGACCTGGACCTGAAAGGCAGCCGCCTACCGGCCGACCTGCTGCTGCAGAAAGCCGTCTGTGAGCTGGGCCTGCAGACGGCCGGGAAAAGCGCATGAAGCGGCGGCTGCAGCAGGCGCTGCTTGTGGAGGGAAAGTACGACGCCGCCCGGCTCGCCAACCTTGTGGAAGGGATTATCCTGACGACAGACGGCTTTGCCGTGTTCAAAGACCGCGCCATGCAGGACCTGCTCAAGCGCACGGCGCGCGCCTGCGGGCTGGTGATCCTTACCGATTCGGACGCAGCTGGGTTCAAAATACGCCATTTTGTCACCGGCCTTGTCGGCGCGCAATATGCATATCAGGCGTTTATCCCGGCGCTGCCGGGCAAAGAGCGGCGCAAGGTCCAGCCGGGGAAAGAGGGCCTGCTGGGGGTGGAAGGCGTGCCGGACGAACTGATCCTGCAGGCGCTGGACACTGCGCTGGCCGGGGCGCGGGCGCAGGCGCAAACCGATGCGCCGCAGCGGCCCATCACCTACACAGACCTCTACGAATGGGGGCTGTCCGGCGGGGCGCACAGCGCGGAAAAACGCCGCGCCTTCCTGCGGCGTCTGGGGCTGCCGCCGCGTTTGAGCAAAAAAGAGCTCGTTCAGGTGCTCAACACGCTTTATACATATGAGAGCCTTTATAAACAGCTGCAGGAGGAAATGCCGGATGAATAACGAGCTGAAAATCGCCCTTTTGCAGATCGCCCCGGGCGATTCCCTGCAGGAAAATCTGGACAAAGGCCGAACGGCCTGCCGCCAGGCGAAAAGCCGCGGGGCGGATATTGCGCTGTTCCCCGAAATGTGGAGCAACGGCTACCGCCTGTACGACAGCCCGGCCGAAGTCTGGATGCAGGAGGCCATCCCGGCCGACGGGGCGTTTGTGCAGGTGTTCCGCAGCTTGGCGCGGGAGCTGGACATGGCCATCGGCGTCACGCTGCTGGAACGCTGGCCGGGCGGGCCGCGCAACACGCTGGTGCTGATCGACCGCCGCGGCAAAGTCCGCCTGACCTATGCGAAGGTCCATACCTGCGATTTTGATGTCGAGCGCCACTTAACGCCCGGGGAGGCGTTCTGTGTGGCCGAACTCGATACTGCGTGCGGCCCCGTTAAGGTGGGTGCAATGATCTGCTATGACCGCGAGTTCCCCGAAAGTGCCCGCATCCTTATGCTGCAGGGGGCGGAGCTGATCCTGGTGCCCAACGCCTGCCCGATGGAGATCAACCGCCTTTCCCAGCTGCGGGCGCGCGCCTATGAGAATATGGTGGCGATCGCGACCTGCAATTACCCCGATACGGTGCCCGACTGCAACGGCGGTTCGAGCGTGTTCGACGGGGTCGCCTATTTGCCGGAGCTTGAAGATTCACGCGATACATGCCTTTTGCAGGCGGGCGGGGAAGAGGGTGTGTACATCGCCTCGCTGGACCTTTCCATGCTGCGCCGCTACCGGGAGACCGAGATGCAGGGCAACACCTACCGCCGCCCGCACAAGTATGGTCTGCTGACAGACACAAACCTGCAGCCGCCCTTTATCCGCCGCTTTCCGCGCCGGTGACGGGACATAAAAAATTAAAACAGGCGGCCCATCCAACCGATGGGCCGCCTGTTTATCTGTGTTCACATTAGCGCAGCGTTCCATCCAGGACCTGCGCATAGTACCAGGGGCGCGGCGCGTGAAAGACTTTGCCGGAAAGACCGGCAAAACGTTCGTCCGCGATCGTTTTGGGGAAGGCGAGCTCCCAGGCGCACAGGGCCTGATATTTGAGCTTCAGCTCCCGGTTGGCGGCGTTGTGGCCGTATTTGCTGTCGCCCAAAATCGGGCAGCCGATGCTGGCGAGATGCGCGCGGATCTGGTGGGTGCGGCCGGTCACGAGCTCGACCTGCAGCAGCGCCAGCCGCCCGCTCACGGCAAGCGTTTTGTAGGCGGTGATGATCTCTTTGGCGCCGGGCTGCGGGGCGGAAAGGACCTGCACAACGCCCTTTTCGGCGTCTTTGCGCAGGTAGCCGGTCAGCGTGGCGGCCGGCGGCTGCGGGCGGCCGAATGTGACGCAGAGGTAGCTTTTGCGGATGAGCCGTTTTTTGATGGCGTCCAGCAAAAATGTTTCGGCCTCTGCGTTTTTCGCCAGCAGCAAAAGGCCGCTTGTGCCGGTGTCCAGCCGGTGGCACAGGTGCGGAAAACCGCCGCCCGGCAGGCGGCCCTCTTCATACAGGCGGCGCAGCACGCGGGCGTACAGTGTGTCGGCCGCTTCGCCCTCCACCGGGATGCCGGCCGGTTTGTTTACAATCAGGAGGTCGTCGTTTTCATAGATGATGTCGGCCGGGGCGCGGGCGGCCAAAAAGGCGGGGCCTGCGGGCGCGGCAAGCCCGAGCTGCTCATCGGTCAAAAACAGGCGGATGGTGTCGCCGTTTTGCACGCGGGTCGAAAGCGGCTGCTTTTTGCCGTTTAACTTGATCTTGTTTTCGCGCAGGGCTTTGTTGAGCCGCCCGGGGCCGAGCGCCGGGAACTGCTGCATCAGGTATTTGTCCAGCCGGACGGGCAGAAGGCTTTTCACGTTCAGTTCTTGCATGGCTTTGTCTCCAGTTCTTTGCCCCAAAGGACGGTGGCGTCGGGAATGTCCAGCGTGATCATCAGCCAGCCGGGGTCGCTGTCGTCCACATCCAGGATCGCATAGTCGGCCCCGTCGGCGCACAGGTATCCGGCTCCCTCCAGTTTGGCGCGTGCAAACGGGGAATCGGCCAGGCAGACGACGCGGCGGTCGCTGTCCAGCACGCCGCAGTTCCACAACGCGTCGGTATAATCGGCCAGGCGCAGCGGATAATCCGGCCCGTAGGGGGTGCAGCTGCCGTCCGGTTCGTATGCAGCCATCCCGGGGGCGATCACATACCAGCTGCCTTCGGCCCCGTCGATGCGCCCGCACCAGGCCCCGCTGCCGCTGACCGGCTCGACGGCCTGCAAAAAGTTTCCTTCTACGGCAAAGAGATACAGCGTATCGCTCCGCAGTGTGCCTTCGGCCAGTTCCTGCGCTAGCGTTTTTTGCTGCGCGGCGAGCGCTGCGGCGTCATAGCGCGCGGCGAACGGGTCGTTGGTCGTCATGCCGTTGTCGGCTGCATACAGCGCCAGGTGCAGCGCGTCGGCCTGGATGCCGTCCATTGCGGCCAGGTGCGTATAGCGCCCGGCCGCTTCCTGCCAGAAATCGCTGGTCAATGCGGTGGGGAAAACTTCCTGCCGCTGTGCGGCGGCAAACGCGGTGTGGCGCTGCCAGAGCCCTGGGGAAAGATCGAGCAGCTGCAGGGCCGCCACCCCGCCGACGAGCGCCAGGCGCACGGCCTGCCGCCGCCCAAGACGGCACAGCCCGGCAAACGCAGCCAGCAGCAAGAGATAGTACACGGGCCAGAACATCCGCCCGCCCGAACGAAACACCGAGCAAAGCCGGATCAGCGCCGCGGGCAGCGGCAAAACCGCCAGCGTGGCGCCGTTGGCCGTGATCGTGTGGCTGACCGCAAACACGGTCAGCGCCGCGCAGACAGCAGCCAGCGGCCAGTGGCGGCGCAAAAGCTGCAGCGAGTGCAGCGCCCGCCGCAAAGCCAGCGTGATCAGGCTGGCTGCAAGCGCGGCCAGCGCGCCGAGCCCGAGATAGGCGAAGGCGTCGTAGTTGCCGCCCACCTGGTTCTGCACGGGCAAAAACAGGCTCCAGTCCACACCGCCGACCCCGGCCGGGTTCCACAGGCTGTTGAGATTCATCGAAAAATAGCCATACAGCGCATCGCTGCCGCCGCTGGCGGTCCCATGGAACAGCCCGATCGCCCACCCGGCCGCCGCCGTCGCGGCCAGATCGCTCCCAAGGAAAGCGAACGGCCCGGCCGGGCGGCGGGTGCGCGCGGTCTGCAGCAGGACCAGCGCCAGTGTGACCGCATAGGTCATCGGCACAAAATACGGGTGGACCGTGATGGTCAGCAGGTTCAGGACAAAGAGGCCGGGGAAGGCGTGCCGGCCTTCCCGGCAGCCCCGGACATAGTAATACAGCGCCCCCAGCACAAAGAACTGCGCCGCCAGCGAGGTGTGGCGCAGCGCGCGCTCCCACAAAACCGGGCTGAACACGAACAGCAAGTCGCCCAAAAGCGGCAGGGCGCAGCCTTTGGCAAACAGCCCCAGCAGCCGTGCGCCGAACGCCCCCTGCAGGAAAAAGCAGACAAGCGTGAACCAGCCGAAATACTGGAACGTTTCGGGGAGAAGCGGGGAGAGCAGGCGGAAAAAAGCCGCCAGCAGCGGGATGGAATCGGTGTAAGCGACGCTGAGCCCATCCGGCCAGTTGATGCTTTCGGCAATGCACAGCGGGAAGCGCAGCGCGCTTTGGCGGTAGAACAGCCAGCCCGCATAGTGCTGCTGGATATCTTTTTCGATAAAGCCGCCGCGGCAGAAGGCGTCGTTGGTCACATCCAGCGGCGAGAGCCCGAACACGAGCAGAAAAGCGGCGGCGCCCAAAAGCCCGCCGGCCCAGAACAGCAGGCGGTCCCGCCGGGGGGGATGAAGTTTCAGCATGGCAGGGCCTCCTTTGCATGCAGGTCGGTTTGGATCGCCTTCACTAAGAAGCGCAGCAACATTGTACCACAGTTTGCTTTTTTTGAACAGAGAACCGGGCGGGGCGCGTCTTTTCAGCGGCGGCAAAATGTGGTATGCTGGAAGAAAACCAAACGGGAAGGATGAAAACGAAGATGAAATTTGCCGAAATGCCCTACAAGCGCCCCGATCTGGCCAGCGTGCTGGCGGACTGCGAAGCGCTGACCCGGAAGATCCGGGCTGCCGCCACGGCCGAAGAGCTCCTGGCGCTTTACCGCGAAGAAAACGCCTGCCTCGCGCACTACCGCACCGCGCAGGTCCTTGCGAACATCCGCTATACACAGGACACGCGCGACGCCGCCTGGTCGGCTGAGCAGGACTGGTTTGATGAAAACGGCCCCGCCGTCGCGAGCGCCGAGGCAAAAATCGCCAAAGCGCTGCTGGAAAACCCGCACGCGAAAGCGCTGGAAGAGGCTTTCGGCGCGCGGGTGCTGCCGACGCTTAAAAACCGTGTGCTCTCGATGGATGAGCGGGTGATCCCGCTGCAAAGGGAAGAAAACGCGCTCACCAGCGCCTATCAGAAGCTTTACGGCGGCGCGCTCGTTGAGCTGGACGGAAAGCAGCTGACCATCCCGCAGCTGTCGCTGTACAAGCAGAGCCTTGACCGCGCGGTGCGCCGTGCGGCGTATGAGGCCGAGGCGTCCTATTTTGACGCCCACCGCGAGGAGTTTGATACCCTTTATGACAAGCTCGTCAAAAACCGCAACGAGCAGGCCCGCATCCTTGGCTACCGCGATTACAGCGAGCTGAGCTATATCCGCATGAACCGCATCGGCTACGGCCCCAAGGAGGTCGCCGCTTTCCGCGCGGAGGTCGCCGCACAGGTCGTGCCGATGCTCAAGGACATGATGGCGATGCGCGCCGAACGCACCGGCATTGCGCACCCGATGTTCTGGGACGGCGCGCTCGCCTTTGCGGACGGCAGCCCGACGCCGCACGGCAGCTATGACGAACTGATGGCCGGCGCACGCCGCATGTACCACGAGCTGAGCCCGGAGACCGGCGAATTCATCGACTTTATGATGGACAATGAAATGTTCGACGTCATGAGCCGCCCGGGCAAGATGAGCGGCGGGTATGAGGAGATCATCCCCGACCACAAAGCGCCGTTCATCTTTGCCAACTGGAACGGCACGGCGGGGGATGTGGACGTGCTGACGCACGAGTGCGGCCATGCGTTTGAATCTTATCTGGCCGCCCGCACCGACCTGCCGGAAGAACTGCAGTGCCCGGGCATGGAAAGCGCCGAGATCCACTCGATGTCGATGGAATTCCTCACCGCGCCCTGGCACCACCTGTTCTTTGGCCCGGATACGGACAAGTATGAACTGTTCCATGCGGAAGACAACTTTGTGTTCCTGCCCTATGGCTGCATGGTCGATGAATTCCAGCACATCGCCTACCAGCAGCCGGACCTGACGCCGGAACAGCGCAACCGGGTCTGGCTGGACCTTGAAAAGAAATACCGCCCCTGGAACGATTTTGGCGACCTGCCGTTTTACAGCCGCGGCGCCGGGTGGCAGCGCCAGCTGCATATCTATGAATGTCCGTTTTATTATATCGACTACTGCCTGGCCACCGTTGTGGCGCTGCAGTTCTTTACCGCCAGCCTGCGCGACCATGCCGACGCCTGGCAGCGCTATCTGCGCCTGACCCGCCTGGCCGGTACGGCCCCGTATACGGAACTGGTCGAAAGCGCAGGGCTGCAGGTCCCGTTTGCGGCGGGCAGCCTGACGGCGCTTTCGCACACGATCCATGACTGGATCAAAGAACACCAGATCTAAGATTCAGAAAAGGAACTTCCCGGTCACGCTGTCCGGGGCGGCAGCGATCTCGGCGGGCGTCCCGGCGGCGACGACCCGGCCGCCGGCTGCGCCGCCGCCCGGGCCCATGTCAATGATATAATCCGCGCTGCGGATGACATCAAGATCGTGTTCGATCACAATGACGGTCGCGCCGTTTGCAATCAGCGTCTGGAAAACGCCGAGCAGCGTGCGCACGTCGAGCGGGTGCAGGCCGATCGTCGGCTCGTCGAATATAAAGACAGTGTCGGCCTGTCCGCGGCCCATCTCGCTTGCCAGTTTCAGCCGCTGCGCCTCGCCGCCGGATAAGCTCGGCGTGGCTTCGCCCAGGGTCAGATAACCGAGCCCCAGGCTCTGCAGCACCTGCAGCCGCTGCGTTACGACCTTCCAGTCGCGGCAGGCGGCCAACGCCGTATGTACGTCCATTGCCATCAGCTGCGGCAGCGTGCAGCGCCGCCCGTCCCTGCTGCGGTAACAGATGCGGCCGGCCTGTTTGTCGTAGCGCGACCCGCGGCATTCGGGGCAGGGGATCTCCACATCCGGCAAAAACTGGACGTCCAGGCTGATGACGCCGGTGCCGTCGCAGACAGGGCAGCGCAGGCGGCCGGTGTTGTAGGAAAAATCCCCGGCCTTGCAGCCCGCCTGCCGGGCGTCCGGCGTGCGGGCAAACACCTTGCGCAGTTCGTCGTGCACATTGGCATAGGTGGCAACAGTAGAGCGCACGTTGATGCCGATGGGCGTTGCGTCGATCAGCTTGACGCGCCCGATGCCCGGCGCGTCGACCGACCGCACATGTTCGGGCAGTTTGGCGCCGCGGATGGCGGCCTCCAGCGCGGGGATCAGGCTTTCCAAAATCAGCGTGGTCTTGCCGGAGCCGGAAACGCCGGTCACGACGGTGAGGCGTCCTTTGGGGATGCGCACTTCCAGCGGCTTGACGGTGTGGAGCGCGGCTGTCGCCAGCCGGATCGTCCCCAGCGCAAACATCTGTTCGCGCGCCACCGCCGGGCGCAGCCGCTCTTTTTGCGCGCCGGGGCCAAGAAAAGGCCCGATCAGCGAACGACCGTTGGCCGCCAGCGCGGGTACGGTGCCCTGCGCCAGAATGCGCCCGCCGTCTGCGCCGGCCCCGGGGCCCATCTCCACGATCCAGTCGGCCTCCGAGAGCACCTGTGTGTCGTGGTCTACGAGCAGGACGGAATTGCCGTCCGCCACAAGATCGTGCATGACGGCGGTCAGCCCCACGATGTTGGCCGGGTGCAGGCCGATCGAAGGCTCGTCGAGCACATACAGCACGCCGGTCGTGCGGTTGCGCACCGCCCGCGCCAGCTGCATGCGCTGGCGCTCACCGGTCGAGAGCGTGGCGGCGGCGCGGTCCAGAGAAAGATAGCCAAGCCCCAGATCGATCAGCCGCCGGGCTGCGTCGGTAAACGATTCGCAGATGCTTTGCGCCATCGGGCGCATTACATCCGGCAGCGAGGCGGGCACGCCCGCCACCCAGGCGGACAGCTCGTCCAGCGTCATGCGGCAGGCTTCATCCAGCCCGATGCCGCGCAGCTTCGGCGCGCGGGCGGCTTCTGAGAGGCGGGTCCCGCCGCAGTCCGGGCATACATCCTCCTTCAAAAACTTTTCCACACGTTTCATGCCCTTTTCGTCCTTGACTTTGGCAAGGGCATTTTCAACCGTGTACACGGCGTTAAAATAGGTGAAGTCCAGCTCGCCGCCCTGGTTCGAGTTCTTGGGTTTGTAAAAGATATGCTTTTTGACGGCCGGGCCGTTATAGACAATATCTTTTTCCGCGTCGGTCAGCTCGCAAAACGGCACGTCGGTGCGCACGCCCATCTCGCGGCAGACATCGGTCATCAGCGACCACATCAGCGAGTTCCAGGGGGCGACCGCGCCTTGGTCAATGCTCAGCGATTCATCCGGCACCAGCGTGGCGCGGTCCACCGTGCGCACGATGCCGGTGCCGCCGCAGGTGCGGCAGGCGCCCTGGCTGTTGAAGGCGAGCTCTTCAGCGCTGGGGGCGATGAAGCGTGCGCCGCACACCGGGCAGACCAGCTCCTGCCCGGCCGCGACGGCCAGGTCCGGCGCGTGATAATGCCCGTTCGGGCAGCGGTGGGACGCCAGGCGGGAGAACATCAGCCGCAAACTGTTCAGCAGCTCGGTGCCGGTGCCAAACGTGCTGCGGATACCCGGCACACCGGGGCGCTGGCGCAGGGCCAGCGCGGCCGGAACATACAGCACCTCGTCCACATCCGCGCGGGTCGCCTGGGTCATGCGCCGCCGCGTATAGGTGGAAAGCGCCTCCAGATAGCGGCGGGACCCTTCGGCATACAATACACCGAGAGACAGCGACGATTTGCCCGACCCGGACACCCCGGCGATGCCGACGATGCGGTGCAGCGGGATATCGACGTCGATGTTTTTCAGATTGTGCACACGCGCGCCGCGCACCCGGATGGCCTGCGGTTCTGCAGCGGGGGGAAACTTTTCCTCGGAAGATTTCATGAGAAAGACCTCGCTTATATGTTTAACGCCACTCGCGTTTTGGATTTGTCTGCCTTTATCATAGCACAGCCAGGGGCGTTCGTCCATGCGTGCGGCGCCTTGACAAAGCGCCGTACAGGGCCTACAATCAAAGAAAATGGCAAAAAGCGGCGGTGAAAAGCAGCAAAAAACAATTTGTTGCGTTTTTTCAAAACTTTTTGTTGACAAGCCCCCGTAACTTGTGTATACTAGTTAGGCAACCTTTTGAGGTGAAGTATGCAATTTGATCTGAGAAACTTCCTCCAGAGCGCAAAAACGCCTTATACAACGCATTTTTTTGCGGATCTGGCACAGGCGGATTTTGACGGTTACCGCGTGGCGGTCCCCGCCGAATGTTTTTTCACCGCCACCCCCACCCAGGAAGGCGCAGAGATGGCGCTGCAGGTCAAGGCGCAGGTGGAGGGCGAATGCGCCCGCTGCCTGGCCCCGGTGCAGCAGGCATACGACTTCACCCGCGAATATCTTGTCCGCCTGCGCGATCTGGACGATCCGGATTTTGAGCTGCCGCTGGACGAAAAAGGCTGCCTTGATTTGCGGGAGCTTGTGTATCAGGAGTTGATCTTCGAGGTCCCGCGGGTGCTGCTGTGCAGCCCCGATTGCCCTGGCCTATGCCCCATCTGCGGGAAAAGAAAGGCGGACGGCTGTTCCTGCCAAACGGCAGAAGCCGCCGCGCCCACAGATGCGAGGCTTAGCATATTAAAACAACTGCTTAGTTGAATTTCACCAAGGAGGTGCTATAAAATGGCAGTACCCAAGAGAAAACAGTCCAAAGCCCGTCGTGACAAGCGCCGCTCCAATGTCTGGAAGCTGGAAGCCCCTACGCTGGTGAAATGTCCTCAGTGCGGCGAGCTGAAAGTGCCCCATCAGGTTTGTGGCAAGTGTGGCTACTATAAGGGCCGTGAAGTCGTGAAGGTCAGCAAAGAGGCCTGAGCGAAGGTTTCAGAACAGGGAGGGGGCGCAGCCCTCTCTTTTTCTTTTTGCCGTTCTATGGTATAATAACCGCAAAGCGGTTATTATACCATTTTTGCGCAACGGCTCGCCGTTCTGGCTTAACGCCAGCCCGGCAACCGCCTTTTGATGCGCAATTATACCATTCCGCTGCGCTTCATGGTATAATAGCCGCAAAATGGCTATTATACGTTTTTTGCGCAGCTGTTCCGCCCCGGCTGGGCGTTAGACCAAATTGTAGAAAAGGAGGGTCCGCGATGGCCTTGACTGTACAGAGCGTTGCCCCCGGCAGCCCGGCACAGCGCCTGGGCCTGGCGCCGGGCTGCCGCCTGCTGGCCGTTGACGGCAACGAGCTGTTCGACGCGCTGGATTATCAGTACTATACGGCCGCGCCGCGCTTTGCGCTCACTGTTTGCCAAAATGGCGCGCAGCAGACCCTGACGGTCGAAAAGGCGGAGTATGAGCCGTTCGGCTGCGACTTTAAAACCTACCTTGCCGATGAAAAGCACAGCTGTGACAACCACTGCATGTTCTGCTTCATCGACCAGCTGCCGCCGGGGCTGCGCGAACCGCTCTATTTTAAGGATGACGACGAGCGGCTTTCCTTTTTGTACGGCAACTATATCACGATGACCAACCTCAGCGAGAGGGAAGTGGAGCGCATCGTCAAGATGCACATCAGCCCGATCTTTATTTCGGTGCACACGACCAACCCGGCCCTGCGCGTGCGCATGATGGCCAACAAGCGCGCGGCGGACACACTGCGATACCTGGATGTGTTTGCCCAAGCGGGCATCGAGATGAACTGCCAGCTTGTTTTGTGCCGCGGCATCAACGACGGCGACGAGCTGCGCCGTACCCTCGACGATCTGCTGGCGCTGTGCCCGCAGGTGTGCAGCATCGCCGCGGTCCCGGCCGGGGTGACGGACTACCGCGACAAACTTTACAAACTGACCCCCTATGACGCGACGAGCGCGGCGGAAACACTGGATATTCTTGAAAGCTACAGCCGCCGCTGCCGTGAACAATTCGGGAAAAGCATCGTCTATCCCAGCGACGAATGGTATCTGACCGCCGGGCGCAGCGTGCCGCCGGCAGAGTTTTATGATACCTTTGACCAGCTTGAGGACGGCGTGGGCATGTGGCGCAAGTACCACGACACATTTTTGGAGGAGCTGGCCCGCCCGCGCAGCCTGGTGATCCCGCGCAGGCTCGACGTCGTCACCGGTACGCTGGCCGCCCCGCTCATCACCGAGATGGCGCAGCGCGCCCGGCAGAAATACCCCGGCGTGCAGGTCACGGTCCATGCTGTTGAAAACCGCTTTTTCGGCGGCAATGTCAGTGTGGCCGGTCTTGTGACAGCCACCGATATCATCGCCCAGTGCAAAGGCAAGCTGCAGAGCAGGCTGCTGGGCGTGCCCGAAGTGATGCTGCAGGATGAAGGGGACCGTTTCCTCGACGATGTGACGCTGCCGCAGCTGGAACAGGCGCTCGGCTGCCGCGTGGTTGTGATCCCGTCCGACGGCGCGGGCTGCTGCCGCGCCTATCTGGGCACGCGCATCCTCAAGCCGCGCCGCACGCAGCCGGCGCCCCCGCCAGGAAAGGAGACCTGACCGAATGGCAAAACCGATTGTGGCCATTGTGGGCCGCCCCAATGTGGGGAAATCCACGATCTTCAACAAACTGACCGGCCAGCGCATCGCGATCGTGGAAGATACGCCCGGCGTTACCCGCGACCGCATCTTCTGTGACTGCGAATGGTGCGGGCATAAATTTCTGCTCGTCGACACCGGCGGTATCGAGCCGCATATTGACGACGGCCTGTTGCTGCACATGCGCCAGCAGGCGCAGATCGCGATCGACTCGGCCGACTGCATCGTCATGGTCGCCGACCTGCGCGCGGGCGTGACCCCGCAGGACCGTGAGATCGCCGGGATGCTGATGCGCAGCGGCAAGCCGGTGGTGCTCGCCGTCAATAAATGCGACAAGATCGGCGAACCGCCGATGGAACTGTATGATTTTTATTCGCTCGGCCTCGGCGACCTTGTACCGGTTTCGGGCGTGCACGGCCATGGGACCGGCGACCTGCTTGACGCCGTCTGTGCGAACCTGCAGTTCGACGACGCCGAGGAGGAGGACGAGGACCGTATCCCGGTGGCCGTTATCGGCCGCCCCAACGTCGGCAAATCCAGCCTCATCAACCGCATCCTGGGCGAGGAGCGCCTGATCGTCGCCAACGAGGCGGGCACCACGCGCGACGCCATCGACACCGAGGTCGAAAACCAGTACGGCCGCTTTATCTTTACCGATACGGCCGGCCTGCGCAAAAAGGGCAAGGTGGAGGAAGGCGTCGAGCGGTTCAGCGTGCTGCGCAGCCTTGCGGCGGTGGAGCGCAGCCGTGTCTGCGTCATCATGATCGACGCGACGGTCGGCTTTACCGAACAGGATTCCAAGGTGGCCGGGTATGCGCATGAGCAGGGCAAGGCCTGTATCATCGCAGTCAACAAGTGGGACGCCGTTGAAAAGGACAGCTATACGATGGACCGTATGCGCAAGGAGTTGGAAGAGTCTTTCAGCTTTATGTCCTACGCGCCGATTCTGTTCATCAGCGCCAAGACCGGCCAGCGGCTGGACAAGCTGTTTGAGACGATCCACTTTGTCGATGTGCAGAACGGCACGCGCATCCCGACCGGCGCGCTCAACGAGATGCTGGCGCGCGCCACGGCCCGGGTGCAGCCGCCTTCAGATAAAGGCAAGCGGCTCAAGATCTTCTACATCACCCAGAGCTCGACCCGCCCGCCGACGTTTGTCTGCTTTGTCAACCAGAAAGCTCTGTTCCATTTTTCGTATCAGCGCTATATCGAAAACCAGATCCGTGAAAACTTCGGCCTGACCGGTACGCCAATCCGCATGATGGTGCGCGAACACGGCGACGGTTCGGCGCGGTAAGGCAAAAAGGGGAGGAATCCATATGTCGTTGCAACTGATCGGAGCCAGCCTGCTGGCTGCGCTGGAAGGCTATGTCTGCGGCAGCATCGTCTTCGGTATCCTGATCTCCAAGCTGTTTTTCCATGACGATGTGCGCACCCACGGCAGCGGCAGCGCCGGCATGACCAACATGCTGCGCACTTACGGCATCCCGGCCGGGGCGGCCACCGCCATCGGCGATGTGGCCAAGGGCGCGGTGGCCGTGTTCATCGGCGAGTGGATCTTTACGCTGCTGGCGCCGGACCTGGGCCCGGCCTGCGGTGCGTATCTGGCGGCGATCTTTGCGGCTGTCGGCCACATGAAACCGGTGTGGTTCGGCTTCAAGGGCGGCAAGGGCGTGCTTGTCTGCGGCGGCGCGATCCTGGCGCTGCAGCCGCTTGTCTTCCTGGCGCTGCTCGTCATCTTCCTGATCGAGTTCGCCATCACGCGCATCGTTTCGCTGGGCAGCATCATCCTGGCGGCCATCTACCCGGTACTGACCATCTGCTACTGGGTGTGGCAGGGGGCGGATCTGTTCACGCTTGTGTATATCGGCGTCTGCAGCGTGATCATGGCGCTGATGGTCATCTACATGCACCGCTCGAACATCCAGCGCCTGCGCGCGGGTACCGAGTACCGCTTTGGCGAAAAGAAAAACAGAGAATAAACGGCAAAATAAAAAGGCCGGTACGGCGAACCCTGCGCCCGTACCGGCCTTTTTTTGCATGTGCTTTGGGGAAACGCTTATACGCGGACCATATCGCGCGTGATCTCGCGGATCGTGTGCGCGCCGCACATGGCCATCGTATCCGCAAGCTCAGCCTGCAGTTTGTCGACATAAGCCTTGACGCCTTCGGCCCCGCCGCCGTAAACGGCGGTTACGAACGGCCGCGCGATCAGCACGGCGTCTGCGCCAAGCGCCAGCGCGCGGAACACATCCAGACCGCTGCGGAGGCCGCCGTCCACCAGAACAAGCGCGCGGCCGTGCACGGCCTGCACGATCTCGGGCAGGACTTCGGCGGTGGAGGGCGTGCCGTCCAGCACGCGGCCGCCGTGGTTGGAGACAATGACCCCGGCAGCCCCGGCTTCAAGCGCCTTTTCAGCGCCGCGCGCCGTCATGACGCCCTTGACGAGAAACGGCACCCCGGCCGCCGCGATGATGCCGCGCAGCTCTTCCACCGTTTTGCTGCCTGCGGGCGGGGTAAGATTTTTCAAAAACGGAAGCCCTGCGGCGTCGATGTCCATGGCGGCGGCGAACGCGCCGGAATCCCGCACCAGCTGCATCTTGCCGGCAATCGTGGCGGCGTCCCACGGTTTGACGGTCGGCACGCCAAAACCCTCGGCCGCGCCGATGGCTTTGCAGGCGGCGGTCATGACGGCGGGGTTCGTACCGTCGCCGGTAAAGGCCAGGATGCCCGCTTCGCGGCAGGCCGGGATCAAAAGATCGTTATAGGCCAGATCGTCATACTTGCTGCCATAGTGCAGCTGTACGGCGCCAACCGGCCCGGCAAAGACAGGCAGGCGGAACCGCCGCCCCAGCAGCGTGCAGCCGGTGTCCGGTTCGCCCCCGGCGCACAGGGTGTCCATGTTGACGCGGATGTTCTGCCAGGCGCTGTAGTTGCGCATGGCGGTATCGCCGGTCCCTTTTGCGCCGGGGCCGGGGATCGTGTTGCGGCAGGCGCGGCCGTCGCACACAGGGCAGGCTTTGCACGGGCCCATCTGGCCGCGCGCGTTTTCAAGTACTTCCTGGTAGGTCATAACAAGAAACTCCTTACAAGCTCGTTCGCCGGTCAGTCTTCCAAGCTGAAATCCTCCGGCTCAAAATGCGGCAATTCCTGCCGCCGCGGCGTGCGCAGCAGCGGGTCGTACAGGAAATTCCGGCAATGGAAATAGGGGGAAACGACCCCGCGGCGGCGGCACAGCACCATGCGCTGGTCCGGGGCCGGGCTGCCGTGGGCGCAGTAAGCGCAGGCCGGGCTGATCTTGGCCCCGTAGAACGTCTTTTTGAACACAGCGCACCCTCTCCCTCACATAAATCATTCTGCCTTATTATAGTTTTTTTGTGCGGTTTTGTAAAGAACGGCGCAAAAGAAGCAGAAAACGATCACCGCCGTATCGGGCGACAGGCGGTTCATGGCCACAACGCGCGGAGCCAGGCTGGAATATACCGGCTGCGCCCGCGGCAGAAGCGGCAGGCAGAGGCGGACAAGGAGCTGAAAAAGCCCAAAGTGCACAAGGCGGGAAACAAAAAGCAGCCGCAGCGGCACACATCCCTGCAGGATGCCCTGCATCTGCACATAGACAGAAAAGCCCAGCAGGCTCAGGCAGGCGCAGCAGCCGTACAGCGCCGCCGCGCCGCCGCGCGCCGCAAGATCGGCGCAGCCGGCGCTGATCTCCAGCGCGGCGCTCAGCAGCGGCTGCAGGCCGGGCGGCAGAAAGCGGGAGATCACACCGCTGATCGTGCGGAAGAATACAACACAGCCGCACAGGTGCAGGCAGCTGTCGGCTGCCTGTGAAACGGCGTCTGAAAAACTGCTTTGCTGCGGCGGGCGCGGCGAAGCGGGCAGCGGGCCCCTGTGCTTTTCTTGCGGGCGCAGCCAGGGGGCGAGCAGCGCGGCGCAGAGCAGGTTGGCCGCCAGCTGCAGCGCGTACAGCGCTGCGCCGGCGGCAACCGAGCCAAGCAGCTGCCCGCCCACACAGCCAATGACGAACCCCGGGCTGGAGCAGCAGCCCAGGACCAGAAACCGCTGGCCCCGGGCGTTGTCCAGCCGCCCGCCCCGGCGCAGCGCAGCGGTATTGTGCGCGCAGACGGCATAGCCGCCCAGCCAGGAGGAACCCAACGCAAACCAGAGCCCCCGGCCGGGCAGGTTGGCTGTCAGCCAGCTGCACAGAACAAGAAACGGAAACAGCGCAGGCAGCAGGGTATAGAGGCAGAGCGAGACCCCCTGCCGGAATGACTGCGCGGCTGCCTGCGGCTGGGCCAGGCAGGCGGCGCCAAGGGCCAGGGCGGCGAGCAGGCAAGCGCCGCGGCCCAAACGGGTTTTGTTCATAACGGGCCCCCTTTTGCTATATATTTGGGGTGACGCAGCAAAGGGGGGCATGGCATGAAACGGGGATACCGCCGCCCGGCCGCCGGGCCAAAAAGAGAGACGCCGCAGCCCAAAAGGCTGTTTGCCCAGCCGGAGAAGGATTTTTACCGTTTGCCGGACCTTGTCATCCGCGGCGGAATGGTCGTGACGGATGGCTGCCGCCGCATACTGGACCTGACCCCGCAGAAGATATCGCTGGATATGGGGGCGGCGGTCATTACATTGTATGGGGAAAACCTGCGGATAGAATCGCTGGCCCGCCGCCGCCTGCTGGCGGCCGGAACGGTACGGCGCATCGAACTGGAAAAGAAATGGAAAGGGGGCGGCGGATGAAGCACGCGGGCGGCTGGCCGGGGGATGTTGTGTACATCGAGGTGAGCGGGCCCCGGGCGCAGCACTTTTTTGCACAGGCAGCCGGGGCCGGGCTGCGGCTGGCAGACATCTGCTGCGCCGGGGCGGGCTACCGTGCGCGGGCCCGCGGGGCGGAACTGGAAAAGCTGCGCGCCGTGGCGGCGGCGGGCGGCTGGCAGCTGTGCGTTGCCGCGCGCCGCGGGCCGGGCGTGCGGTGCGCGTTTTTGCTGCGCCGGCCGGGGCTGCTGGTAGGGGCGGCGCTGTTTTTGTGCCTTGTGCGGTGGTTGCCTGGTTTTGTGTGGCAGATCGACTTCGGCAGTTTGGATGCGGCGGCACAGCAACAATTCCGCGCCGTGCTCGCGCAGCACGGCGTCTGGGAAGGCGCCTGGCTTGCGCAGCAAAAGCTGCAGGCCGCGCAGGATGCGCTGGACAGCGCCATGCAGGGGCTTGGCTGGGTCAGCCTCAACTTTGCCGGGGGCTGCCTTTTTGTGGAGCAGACCGTGCGGGATATCCAGCCGGTGCAGCAAGACCCGCCGGCCGGGGCGCTCTACGCCAAAGCGGGCGGGCAGGTCGTGTCGGTGCTTTTGCAAAGCGGCTTTGCCAGCGTGGAACCGGGGCAGTATGTGGCGCAGGGGCAGCTGCTGGCCAACGGCCAGAAAGCGGACCGCCAGGGCGATGCGGTCGAACAGGCGGCGGCCGGGCAGGTCATCGCGCGCATGGAAAAAAGTTATACCGCCGTGCAGCCGCTTGCGCAGCAGGCGCGCCTGCTGACCGGCCAGAGCGCGGAACAGACGGTCTGGCATGTTCTGGGCCGGACGTTCGGCGGGGCAGAAAATACAGAGGAAAAAGAAGCGGGCGCCCCGGAAGAAGGCGCAATTTGCCGGACAGTATGGGAGCCGCTGCATCTGGGGCGCATCGCGCTGCCGGCCGCGGTGTGCAGGACCAGCTATTGGATGACCGACACCCGGACGCTAAACTACACGCCGGAAACGGCGGCAGCCATGGCAAAGCGGGCGTGCCGCCTCCAGCTTTTGCAGGAGTTCCCCGGTGCACAGCTGGAGCAGGAGAGCGCCGAAATCGAACAGACGCAGCAGGGCATGCAATGCACGGTGCGGTATACGTTCTGCGCGGACATTGCGCAGCCCGGCGAGGTGCACCCGCTTGCGCAGGACACCGGCGGCTGACATTGGCCGTGCAAACGAAAAACGGCGCCCGCCATTTGGGCGGACGCCGTAGCGTGAAAAAGTCATGGTTCGGGCAGGTGCTCTTCCACATAAGCCTGCAGCCGGTCAAAAGTTTCGGGGCTGAGGTCATGTTCGATGCGGCAGGCGTCCCGGGCGGCCGTCTCGGCGCTGACGCCCAACGCCAGCAGAAAACGGGTCAGCAGTTTGTGCCGCCGGTAGATGCGCTCGGCGATCTCCAGCCCCGGCGCTTCCAGCGTGATCGCGCCGCTGCCGTCCATCGAGATATACCCGGCCTGGCGCAGGTTTTTCATGGCCACGCTCACGCTCGGCTTGGAAAACCCCAGCTCGTTGGCGATGTCGATCGAATGGACCTCGCCTTTTTTTTCCCGGATCATGAGTATTTTTTCAAGATAATCTTCTGCGGATTGGTGGATCTTCAAAAATATCGCCTCGCTTTTGTATAACGGCCGCCTGGGGTGGGGATGGAAAAATCCCCGGCGCGTTTGATTTGCCTTGCTTTGTTCAATATATCCTAGATTAGCACAAACTAACTAAAATTGCAATAAAACTATTGACATTTGCGGGTCGGGGTGGTAAACTGCAGTTGTTCAAGCGGTTAGCAAGGTCTAACCGCTGATTCAAAGCTCAAAAGTTAGCCGTAGCTAACACTTCGGAAAGTCGGAAAGAAGGTGCTTGCATGATGCCGCTTACGCTGGCCAAAGCCGGGGAAAGCTGCGTGATCCAAAAGATCACCGGCCGCGACGAAGTCCGCCAGCATCTGGCGGAGCTGGGCTTTGTGGTGGACGCACAGGTCATGGTGGTCAATGAGATCGCCGGGAACCTGATCGTCCAGGTCAAACAAAGCCGGATCGCGCTGGACCGCACAATGGCCAACCGGATCATGGTCGGCTGACCGGGAACGCGCGGTGCGCGTTCTGCCATCGCTTCCGTTCAGATCAAACAGAAGGAGGAATCCGCATGAAAACATTGAAAGAGGTCAAGGTTGGCGAGACAGCCACGGTCGCCCGCGTGCGCGGCGAAGGGCCGGTGCGCCGCCGCATCATGGATATGGGCCTGACCAAAGGGGTTGAGGTCTATGTGCGCAAGGTCGCGCCGCTGGGCGACCCGATAGAACTCAATATCCGCGGCTATGAGCTCAGCATCCGCAAGGCGGACGCGGAGATGGTCGAAGTCCAGTAACGGCGGTAACTTTTTGACCGGTTGACCCGATCAAAAAGACCGCCTGATTTTCCGGCCAAAAGTTAGCTACTGCTAACTTTTGGCAAGGCAAGAAAAGGGGTAATCGTTTATGGCAATCAAGATCGCGCTGGCCGGTAACCCGAACAGCGGCAAGACCACTTTGTTCAATGCGCTGACGGGTTCCAACCAGTATGTCGGCAACTGGCCCGGCGTTACGGTGGAAAAGAAAGAAGGCCGCCTGAAAGGGCAGAAGGACGTCATCGTCCAGGACCTTCCCGGCATCTACTCTCTTTCGCCGTACACGCTGGAGGAGGTCGTCTCCCGTACCTATCTGGTCGGCGAAAAGCCGGACGTCATCCTCAACATCATCGACGGCACCAACATCGAACGCAATCTTTATCTGACCACCCAGCTGATCGAACTGGGCATCCCGGTCGTGATGGCGGTCAACATGATCGATCTTGTGCGGAAAAACGGCGATAAGATCGACCTGAAAAAGCTCGGCGCTCAGCTGGGCTGCCGGGCGGTGGCCATCAGCGCGCTCAAGGGCGAAGGCGCAACCGAAGCGGCGGAACTGGCGGTCGCGGCCGCCAGGGAGGGCCGCGCAGGGGAGCTTCCCCATGTGTTCACCGGCAGCGTGGAACATGCCATCGCCCACATCGAGGAGAGCATCCAGGGGCGTGTGGATGAACGTTTCCTGCGCTGGTACGCGGTCAAACTGTTTGAGCGCGATGAAAAAGTGCAGCAGGAGCTGCAGCTGGACCAGCAAACGCTGGCGCATATCGGGGCGCACATTGCCGACTGCGAGAAGGAAATGGACGACGATGCCGAAAGCATCATCACCAACCAGCGCTATGCCTACATCAATAAGGTCGTAACGGCTGCGGTGCACAAACAGGACCGCGCCGGGAACATGACCGTATCGGATAAGATCGACCGCGTGGTCACGAACCGCATTGCGGCGCTGCCCATCTTTGCCTGCGTGATGGCGCTGATCTATGCCATCGCCATGGGCGGCTTCCCGATCTCGATCGGCACCATGGCCACCGAATGGACCAACGATGTGCTGTTCGGGGAGATCGTACCCCCGGCCGTGCAGGGCTTTATGGAAAGCGTCGGCTGCGCGCCGTGGCTGACCGGTCTTGTCGTGGACGGCATTGTGACCGGTGTCGGCGCGGTGCTGGGCTTTGTGCCGCAGATGCTCGTTTTGTTCCTGCTGCTCTCGATCCTGGAAGATATCGGCTACATGGCCCGTATCGCCTTTATTATGGACCGTATCTTCCGCAAATTCGGCCTTTCCGGCAAGAGCTTCATCCCGATGCTGGTCGGCACCGGCTGCGGCGTGCCCGGCGTCATGGCCTCCCGCACCATCGAAAACGACCGTGACCGCAAAATGACCATCATGACCACCTGCTTCATCCCCTGCGGCGCCAAGATGCCCATCATCGGCCTGTTTGCGGGCGCGCTGTTCGGCGGCAGCTTCCTGGTCGCGGTCTCCGCTTACTTTATCGGCGTGGCGGCCATCGTCATCTCCGGCATCATCCTCAAGAAAACAAAGCTGTTCGCAGGCGACCCGGCGCCGTTCGTCATGGAGCTGCCCGCCTACCACATTCCGGCCTGGGGCAATGTGCTGCGCGCTACCTGGGAACGCGGCTGGTCTTTCATCAAGCGCGCGGGCACCGTTATTCTGGCCTCTTCGGTCGTGCTGTGGTTCCTGCAGGGCTTCGGCTTTACGGACGGCGCGTTCGGCATGGTGGAGGATAACAACACGAGCCTGCTCGCAGCGATCGGCGGCGTGGTCGATATCGTTTTTGCCCCGCTCGGCTTCGGCACCTGGCAGGCGACGGTCGCCACCGTCACCGGCTTGATCGCCAAGGAAAACGTCGTTTCCACATTTGCGGTCCTGTTCAACTATGCGGGTGAAGTCTCCGAGGAAGGGGAAGAAATCTGGGGCATGGTCGCCGATTTCTTCACGCCGCTCACCGCTTACAGCTTCATGGTCTTTAACCTGCTGTGCGCGCCGTGCTTTGCCGCTATGGGCGCGATCAAACGCGAGATGAACAACGGCAAATGGACCGCCATTGCCATCGGCTATATGTGCCTGCTGGCCTACTGCACTTCGCTCGTCATCTATCAAATCGGCGGTCTGTTCACCGGCGAAACGGCCTTTGGCCTCGGGACCGTCGCCGCGCTCGTGATCCTCGCCGCGGTGCTTTATCTGCTGTTCCGCCGCAACAAATACCAGGACAAATAAACACGCCTGAAAGAGCCTTTGCGCAAAAAAGGAGCCAAACCATGTGGAATGCATTGCTTGAAAGTCTGCCTACGATCATCGGCTCGGTGATCGTTTTCGGAACGGTGGGAGCGATCCTTTATAACGGCTATCGCAACCACAAGCGGGGCAAACACGCCTGTTCCTGCGGGGGCGGCTGCGGCAGCTGCGCAGGGTGCGGGCTGTGCCACCCGGCGCAGGGCAAAAAGCCGTGACGGCCCGCTTGCACAATACGAAAAGAGAAGGCGAACAGCATGTTTTTGTCGGACACGAACCTGCGCTATTTGTTTGTGATTGATGATATCGCCCGCAAGAAGGCGGCTGTCTCCTCGATGGAAGTTGCCCGGGCGCTCGGGGTGACAAAGCCATCGGTGGCCCGCGTGCTTGAATCCTTAATGGAGCGGGGGCTGGTGGTCAAAGAGCGCTATGGCAAAGTTTACCTGACCGACCGCGGCGCCTTTACGGCGCGTTACTATCACGACATCGTCCGGCGCATCCTTCATTCGTTTCCGGAAATGCCGTTCCCGCTGACCGAAGAACAGAAATATGGCGCCGCCTGCGCCATGGCGGCAGCGCTGCCGGTCGAGGATTACCGGCAGCGGTATGACCGCGTGTTTGGTGCAGAAACGGACGAAACGGAATAAGGGGGCACGGGATGGAAGCGACCCTGTTCGCGCTGGCGGTCGCATGCGGCGTGTTGCTTGTTAAAGCGGCGGCGCGGGCCGTTTTGCGCCGCAGGCGCGGCGGGGGACCGCGGCGAAAAAAGATAAGCCAAAAGAGATAAAACGCAACAGCCAGCGGCCGGAGGGCGGACAATTTGTCCGCCCTCCGGCCGTTTCTTGACATAGAAACGGCCCCCATGCTACAATGCACAGGGAAAAAACAGGGGGAGGCAAGGGCGATGGTTGACCAGTTTGCACGCACGCAGGCCCAGTTTGGCGCCCAGGCGATGGAGCGCTTGTACCATGCGCGGGTCGCGGTGTTCGGCGTCGGCGGCGTCGGCGGCTATGCGGTTGAAGCGCTGGCGCGCAGCGGCGTCGGGGCGCTCGACCTGATCGACGACGACAAAGTCTGCCTGACCAACCTGAACCGGCAGATTATCGCCACCCACGATACCCTGGGGCAGTATAAGGTCGACGCGTTTGCCGCGCGCATTGCCGCCATCAACCCGGCGGCGGTCGTGCGCACCTATAAAGTGTTTTTTGGGCCGCAGACGGCGGATCAGTTTGATTTTTCCAGCTATGATTATGTCGTCGATGCGATCGATACAGTCAGCGCCAAGGTGGAGCTGGCCGTCCGCGCCCAGGAGGCGGGCGTGCCGGTCATCAGCTCGATGGGGGCTGGCAACAAACTGGACCCCACCGCATTTGTTGTGACGGATCTGTACAAGACCTCGGTGTGCCCGCTTGCGCGCGCAATGCGCACGCTGTGCCGCAAGCGCGGCGTGCGGCAGCTGAAGGTCGTATATTCGCAGGAACAGCCCACGGCAGGCGCTGCCCCTGGCGGCGGTGCGCTGGATTCGGCGCGCGGCGGCCCTGCGCGCCGCCAAAGCCCGGCGTCCAACGCTTTTGTCCCGCCGGTAGCGGGCTTGATCCTGGCCGGGGAGGTCATCCGGGATTTGGCGGGGTGCCCGCGCGGATAAAATTGCAGAAAGGCAGAGAGAAAGGGGAGAGCCAATGGCCCGCGAACTGCAGCCATATGAGCAGATCGAGCGCAGCCTGATCAAAAAATACCGCAAACAGCTGTGGAACCCGTTCATCGCCGCTGTCAAGCGGTATGAGCTGGTTGAAGAAGGGGACCGCATCGCCGTATGCATCTCCGGCGGTAAGGACTCGATGCTGCTGGTCAAGCTGATGCAGGAGCTGCACCGTCACAGCGAGGTCCCGTTCGAGCTCTCTTTTCTTGTGATGGACCCCGGCTATGCCCCGGCCAACCGCCAGAAGATTCTGGACAATGCCGAACGGATGCACATCCCGATCCATGTGTTTGAGACGGATATTTTTACGGTGGCGTATGAAACCGACCGCAACCCCTGTTATCTGTGCGCGCGCATGCGCCGCGGACATCTGTATAAACAGGCGCAGGCGCTGGGCTGCAACAAGATTGCGCTGGGGCATCACCTCAACGATGTGATCGAGACCGCTGTCATGAGCATGTTTTACGGCGCGCAGCTGCAGACGATGCCGCCCAAACTGCACAGCAGGAACTTCCCCGGCATGGAGCTCATCCGTCCGCTGTACTGCATCAAGGAGGCGGATATCATCGCCTGGGCGCGTTATCACGGCCTTTCCTTCCTGCAGTGCGCCTGCCGCCTGACTGCGCGCAGCGATGAACCGGGCGTTTCCAAGCGGCAGGAGGTCAAGCAGCTGATCGCTGCCTTAAAGAAGGAAACGCCCAACATTGAGGACAACATCTTCAGCAGTCTGCACGCCGTCTGCCTGGACACGATGCCGGGCTACCGCGCCCGCGGTGTGGACCACAGCTTTCTGGAAAATTATGCGGAGCGGGAACGGGTTGCGGAAGAAATATAGTGCATGGTTATGAAAAACACTGCCGCCGGACAAAGTCCGGCGGCAGTGTTTACCATATGGGAAAGGATCAGGAAAGAGCCTCGAAATAGATGGGCCCGACGACGGCCTCGCAACCGGGGTTAAACGTTAACAGAAGATAACAATCTTCGCATGCCGGGGCCTGCAGCGTGACTTCGGCATTGCCGGAAGGAACGTCGCTTTCGGCCAGCAGCGTGTCCCCCTGCCACAATTGCAGTTTGCCAATGGCTCCGGCAGCGGCCTCGCTCTCGCAGGTCAGCGTGATTTGGGCCGCCGTGTGGATCACAATCGAGGGGGAACGCAGCGCCTCCCCGCCCGCCGGGTCAGTGTGCAGGCGGCGCTGGGCGTCGATTTCGCCTCGATAGGAATACCAGCTGGTGGCCTTGGGCGAGTGTGAAGTTGTGTCAGGATAGTCGACGCTTTCACTGCCAAAGGGCAACCCGGCCACGCCGTCTACAAGCGGGGCACTGGTCGTTTGAAAAACAATATAACCGGAAGCGCGGCCAACCTCGACACACTGGTTGGCCAGATAGTCTGGCAAGGACGCAAGGCCAGCTTCTATCGTACAGACGACAGCTGCCGGTTTGTCATAAGAAAGACCATCCGTATCGGCCAGATACCCATCCCAGGTGGAAATGACCGGCTCGCTTTCCTCCATTGCCAGCAAAGTGATATATCGGTGGGAGGGATCAAGCGCACCGCAAATCTCGGTCGTGCCGCTGCCTGCGGCAACGATCACATCCTCCACGTCCATGGTGTTGATGATACCACAGATCTCGCGCTCGGGGCCGTTGATGCCAAAGGTGCCGTCAGGCTGCCAGATATCCTGCACGGCGTTCCAGTTGACCAAAAAGGCAAACGCCACTGCCATGGCTGTGCCAGCTCCGGCGGCGGCCCGGTGCAGGCGCAGCGGCCTGGCTGTCAGCACAGGGATCACAAAAAATGCAAGGATGATGAGCGGGACTGCGCCGATCAGATGATAACGGTACTCAAAATACTGGTCACCATAGCGTGTGTCTGTGGCCAACAAAACGGCCAGATTCCACCAGAAAACGGCGACAAGATAGCGCGCCGGGTGCAATACGGCAGGTAATGAACCGGACAGGGCGCGAACCGAGAACCACACAGCCAGCGCCAGTAAGGCGGCGGCCAGCAGCATGCGCAGAAGAGTGGAAATACCGTCAAGACTGAAGACAGGCAAACTTTCATTGGGTACAGCTCCGAACAGGCGGAAAAAGCCGATCAGGCAGTTTGCGGCATTGTCGCGGATGGTATCCAGCCTGTTGAGCTCCATAGAGGAAGCGTTGGAGGCGATGCCGAGAAGATGCTGCTGGAAAAGCCCGGCCAGCGTTGCCGCTGCGCTGCCGAAAAGGCAGGCAAGGCGGTATGGCGTGGCCCGCAGACGGCTTTGCAGCCATTCGTAGATCGCCAGGCACAGGACGGGCGCCAACCCGCAGGCGGCCACATAGATGCCGCTGGAAAGCGCTGTCAACCAGCACCCGGCCAGGTAAAGAACAAGCAGCGCCCAGTCACGGCGGCGCGGGCGTTCCGGCGCCAGCAGCAGAACGATGAGCAACAGCGGCAGCATGACCTTGAACGCATACTGGGAAGCGTTCAGGAACAGCATGTTCCAGTAACCAAGGATATAGAACTCGTAAGGCAGCAGGACTGCCAGAATGGTGAGAGAGGCTTTGGCAATGCTGCCGCCCATGCGGCGGACCAGGGTATAGAGCAGAGCGGCCCACCCGGCCAGCAGGATCACATTCCCGCACCAGAAGGCCAGGATCGGGTTGCGCGTTAATCCGTAAAACGGCAGCGCCAATATCGTTGTGCAGTCCACTTCCATTGTGGTGATGTACTGCCAATCCGGCACAGCCAGCGTGCCGGACTCCCATATCGCCATCATATGGGTAAAGACTTTACCGGCGTCGTTGTCGATCGTTGCGCCGCCCGCCTTCCAGGACACGGCGCACAGAAATACGATCTGCGCCGCGGCCAGAAAAAGCCAAAAGATGTTTTTTAAAGATACTTTTCCGGATCTCAATGGTCATTGCCTCCACGAAAAAAGGAAATAGGGTACCTGTATTCTAGCATGCAGCGGGGGTCGTTTACAAGCCGCCGCGCAGCTGCTGGGCGTGTTTTTGCAATATTTCTTCCCGGCTCAGGCCGTACTTGCGGGCGATGTCTCTGGCGTAGCTCAAGCCGTCCGGCGTTGTGCGCAGCACACGGTAGCTGCGGGTGCCGTCGGACACGCTCTGCATCTGCGCCACGAGGTTATCCAGTTTGCCGGGCCCGACGCTCAATTCCCGCACGCGCTGGGTCAGCTCATGGATGTGGGTCACATACACCCCGCCGCAGCCGATCTCGCTGATGGCGGACAGAACTTCCCCGGCGATGTAACTGCCTTCCAGCAGGCTTGTGGAGCTGAAACTTTCATCCATCAAAAACAGGTCGGTGTCACGCAGGCGGGGCAAAATCGCGCTGATGCGCGCGCATTCGCTTTCAAGGCGTCCTTTGCCGTAGTTGTCCTCGTCCGATGTGGGGAAGTGGGTGTAGATGCCGGTGACGGGGCTCATCTCGGCGCGCTCGGCCGGGACAGGCAGCCCCAGCTGAAAGAGCGCCTGCGCCATGCCGATCGAGTAGCAGAAGATCGACTTGCCGCCGTGGTTGGGGCCGGTAACAAGGTAAAAGCGGCCGTTTTCATCATAATCAAAATCATTGGCGACGATCGGCTCGCCGCTGACCTTCAGCGCCAGCATCGGGTTGTAAACATTGTGCAGGTGCAGCGCGCGGTCCTGGACCGGGCGGATCACCGGGCGGCAGAAGCGGCAGCCGTGCGCGCGCAGTTCCAGAAGAAAATGCACGGCCGCCGACAAAAAGCGCAGATCGTCCATCAGCTCTACAAAAAAGCGGGTCTCGTCGTGATAATACTGGTTGATGACCGGCTCCCAGCTGCGGATGACCTTGGCAAACACAACATCCAGCGCACGGTGCACGGCGCTGTCCAGCGCCTGGCGCTCGTCGTCCCGGCTGGATTTGGCAATGCTGGCAAAGCTGGACATGCAAACCATCGGGTCCTTGCCGCTGCGGCCAAGCAGGCGGTCCATCAGGCTGCTTGGGCGGAACGGGACGGTATTGATGCTCACAAGGCCTGCGTCGGTCACATGCAGGTTTCCGTCCAGGTTCAGCCCGAGCGTGATGCTTTTGATGCGGCCGATGCGCGTGTCCAGGTCCTCCAGATGGCGGCGCAGCGCCTTGAAATCTTCGCTCTCGCTGCGTGCCAGGATCTCGTCCTTCAGGCGGCGCAGCCCGGCGCTTTGGGGCGCCAGCGGTTCCAGCCGCTGGCGGAACAGTTCCACCAGCTCGATATACTGCTCAATATAGCGCGTGCTGGATAACCCGCTCTCCAAGCTGCCGTCGCCATGGTTCAGTACCTTGCGCATCTCGTACACATCGCGGATCATCGGCAGGGCGTCGGCAATCAGCTGCTGCAGCGGTTCGCTTGCGGCAATCTCCTCAATGATTTCGGCCCGGTAACGCAGCACGACCGGGTCGCAGGAGAAAAAGCGTTCCAGCTGCAGATCAGGGATGCCGCGGTAGCTTTCGCGGCCGATGCTGACCATCTGGTCGATCTGCAGGGTACGGATGAATTCATGGTCCGGGAAGGCGTTGCGCCCGGAAGGCTCGATCCCGTCCGGGTACAAAAGGCGAAAATGATCGCTGGGCATGGCATGCTCCTTTGCCGGAAATACGGCATACAGTTTTATCGGCAATATAGTTCAGTATAGCAAATTCGCAAGCCAATGGAAAGCGCAATTTTGGGCTCGTAGGCAGGCCGTTGCGGCCGGTTAGGCATATGAAACTTTTTTGCGCCCGGCTATTGACACACCGCGGCGCGGGTTGTAGTCTTTATAATGGAAAGTAAGCACAGGGAAACTTGACCGAAGCGGAGGACGGACCATGACACTGGCGGAATTGAAAATAGGACAGGATGCCGTCATCAATACAGTAGGCGGGAGCGGCGCGCTGCGCCGCCATCTGCTGGATATGGGGCTGACCCCGGGCACCGAGGTCACGCTGCGCAAGGTCGCGCCGATGGGCGACCCGATCGAACTGGAACTGCGCGGCTATGAGCTGACGCTGCGCCTGGACGATGCCAGGCAGATCGATATACAGGATATCCACCCGAGCGACCGCGCAAAACCGGAAGAAAAGCGCCATGCGGCGGTGCCGCACCCCGGCCGTGGCGAACTGCACAACGCGGCCAGCTATCACGACCACAAATCCGGCCAGCCGGTCCCGAAAGGCCAGCCGCTGACCTTTGCCCTTGCGGGCAACCAGAACTGCGGCAAGACAACGCTGTTCAACCAGCTGACCGGCTCCAACCAGCATGTCGGCAACTTCCCGGGCGTGACGGTCGACCGCAAGGACGGCGTGATCCGCGGCCACGACGAAGCCACAGTCACCGACCTGCCGGGTATCTATTCGCTGTCGCCCTATTCGGGCGAGGAACTTGTCACCCGCGACTTTTTGCTGCAGCAGAAACCCAGCGGCATCATTAACATTGTGGATGCCTCCAACATCGAGCGCAACCTCTATCTGACCATGCAGCTGATGGAGCTGGGCATCCCGATGGTGCTGGCGCTCAACATGATGGACGAAGTGCGCGCCAACGGCGGGACCATCCTGGTCAACCGGCTGGAGGAACTGCTGGGCATCCCGGTGGTGCCGATTTCGGCGGCCAAAAACGAAGGCATCGACGAACTGATCGACCATGCCATCCATGTGGCGCGCTACCGCGAAACGCCCGGCCGCATCGACTTCTGCGAAGGCGGAGACCAGGACGGGGACGAAAACGGCGCCGTGCACCGCTGTATCCATGCGGTCGTCCACCTGATCGAAGACCACGCCCGCCGCGCCGGGCTGCCGACGCGCTTTGCCGCCACCAAGCTCGTGGAGGGCGACCCGCTGATTTTGAAAGCGCTGGACCTTGAGCCGAATGAGCAGGACCTGCTCGAACATGCCGTGACCCAGATGGAGACCGAAGGCGGCCTTGACCGTGAGGCCGCCCTGGCCGATATGCGCTTTACCTTTATTGAAAAACTCTGCGCCGAGACGGTCGTGCACCCGGCCGAGAGCAGGGAACACAAGCGCAGCGTTGCCATCGACCGCATCCTGACCGGCAAGTATACGGCGCTGCCCTGCTTCATCGGGATTCTGGCGCTTGTGTTCTGGATGACCTTCGGCGCGATCGGCGCCTTTTTGTCTGACCTGCTCACCATGGGCATTGATGCGCTGACCGGCGTTGTGGACAGCGCGCTGACAGCTTACGGTATCAACCCCGTGGTGCACTCGCTCGTCATAGACGGTATCTTTGCCGGCGTAGGCAGCGTTTTGAGCTTTTTGCCGACCATTGTCACGCTGTTTTTCTTCCTTTCGATTCTGGAGGACACCGGCTACATGGCGCGCGTCGCGTTTGTGATGGACAAACTGCTGCGCCGCATCGGCCTGTCCGGCCGCAGCTTTGTGCCGATGCTCATCGGTTTCGGCTGCTCGGTCCCGGCCATTATGGCGACCCGCACGCTGTCCAGCGAACGTGACCGCCGTATGACCATCCTGCTCACGCCGTTCATGTCCTGCTCGGCCAAGCTGCCGATCTACGGCCTGTTCACAGCAGCGTTTTTTGCCCCGGCCCTGCGCGCGCCGGTCATGGTGGGGCTGTACCTGTTTGCGATTTTGTGCGGCGTACTGTTTGCACTGGTGCTCAAACACACGGCGTTTCGCGGCGAGCCGGTCCCGTTCGTGATGGAACTGCCCAACTACCGCCTGCCCAGCGCGCGCAACGTTGCGCAGCTGATTTGGGAGAAAGCGCGCGACTTCATTCAGCGTGCGTTCACCATCATCTTTGTGGCGACGGTGATCATCTGGTTTTTGCAGACGTTTGATCTGCGCCTCAATGTGGCCGCCTCGGCGGACAGCAGCCTGCTGGCAATGCTGGGCAGCCTGATTGCGCCGGTTTTTGCGCCGCTCGGCTTTGGAGATTGGCGCGCTTCTACGGCGCTGATCACCGGCTTTACGGCCAAAGAAAGCGTCGTTTCCACACTGACCGTGCTGCTGGGCGGGGATACGGCGGCCCTCTCCACAATGTTTACCCCGTTCACGGCGGTCGTGTTCCTTGTCTTTACGCTGCTGTACACCCCCTGCGTGGCGGCCATTGCGGCGGTCAAGCGGGAGCTGGGCGGCACGCGCGCGGCCGTCTGGGTGGCGGTGCAGCAGTGCGTGATCGCCTGGGGCGTCGCGTTCCTGGTGCGGCTGGTTGGCCTGGCGCTGGGCCTGTACTGAGCCCCGAACAGTAAACTTCTATAAAAAGCGATCCCGCCCGCATGCCTGATTGGGGGCTGCGGGCGGGATCGTTTTGTCTTTTTAAGGGGCGTCATGCTCTTTTTTCCAGGTTTTGATCTGCTCCAGCCGCGCCTTGTAGCGCGCTTCCAGGCCTTCCTCGGTGGGGGCATAGTACACCCGGCCCAGAAGAGAATCGGGCAGACATTGGATCGTAGTCAATTTGTCCGGCGCGTCGTGGGCGTATTGGTATCCCTTGCCGTAATCCAGTTCCTGCATCAAGCGGGTCGGCGCATTGCGGATCACAAGCGGCACCGGCTCGGCCAACTGCTTGACGGCATCGCTTTTGGCGTGCTCGTAGGCGGCGTAGAGCGCGTTCGACTTCGGCGCCAGCGACATGTACACAACGGCCTGTGTCAGATGGACCGTGCACTCCGGCATGCCGAGAAAATGGCATGCCTGGTAGGCGGCGACGGCCTGCTCCAGCGCGCGGGGGTCGGCCAGGCCGACATCCTCGCTGGCAAAGCGGATCACACGGCGGGCCACATACAGCGGGTCTTCGCCCGCTTCCAGCATGCGCGCCAGCCAATAGACGGCCGCATCCGGGTCGGAGTTGCGCATCGACTTGTGCAGCGCCGAGATCAGATTATAATGTTCCTCGCCCTTTTTGTCATAGAGCAGAGATTTTTTAGAGGTGCACTGCTCAAACGTCTGCTCGGTCACGGTCACGCTGCCGTCCGCGCCGACTTCGCCGTTGAGCACGACCATCTCGAGCGTCGAAAGGGCTGTGCGCGCATCGCCGTTGGAAAACACGGCCAGCGCTTCCAGAACTTCATCCGTGATGTGCACGGTTTGACCGCCGAAACCGCGCGGGTCTTTCAGCGCGCGGCGCAGCAGCATGACCAGTTCCTCCGGTGAAAGGCTGTGAAGTACAAACACTTTACAGCGTGAAAGCAAGGCGCTGTTGATCTCAAACGAAGGGTTTTCTGTGGTCGCGCCGATCAAAATGATGCTGCCTTTTTCGACAAAGGGGAGGAAGGCGTCCTGCTGCGCCTTGTTGAAGCGGTGGATCTCATCGACGAACAGGATGGTCCTCTCGCCAAAACGGCGGTTGTCTTCCGCCTGCTGCATGACGGCGCGGATCTCCTTGATGCCGCTGGTCACGGCGGAAAAATCAATGAAAGAGGCTTTGGTACAGTTGGCGATGATGCGGGCCAGCGTCGTTTTGCCGACACCGGGCGGCCCCCAGAAAATCATGGAGGATACCTGGTCCGTCTCGATCAGGCGGCGCAGCACCTTGCCGGGGCCCAGCAGGTGCGTCTGCCCCACATATTCGTCCAGCGTGGCCGGGCGCAGCCGCGCCGCCAGCGGCTGCGGGACCCTGCGCTCAAACAGCGAAGTCTGCTCCATATCCGGCGCCTCCCATTGCGTTTTGTATATCTTCATTATACCGCGCCGCGGCGCAGAATCAAGCAGTCTGGCGGCAGCCGGGGCAGGGAAATGAGGAAAAGAGTGTTTGACTTTTTGGGCCTGCTGCGTTAGAATAAATGGGTCAAGCCGCCGTGGCGGAACAGGCAGACGCAAGGGACTTAAAATCCCTCGCTGGAAACAGCGTGCGGGTTCGATCCCCGCCGGCGGCACTGCACAGAAAAGGGACGCGAAAACGTTTGTTTTCCGCGTCCCTTTTCTGTTTGCCGCTTTGCGCGGCAGCGCTGCCCGGCCGCTTGCTTTTGGCGCGCGGTGTGGTATACTTTAGACAAACACCGGCGGGCGGTGCAAGCCCGCTTTCAGAAAGGCAGAGTGGTAGTTTATGGCAAACAATTTTACTTTCTATTCCCCGACAGAGATCGTCTTCGGCCGCGGCACGCATACCGAGACCGCCGCCTATGTGCAGAAATACCACGGCACAAAAGTGCTGGTGGTTTACGGCAGCGAGCGTGTTGTCAAAAGCGGCTTGATGGAAAGCATTGTCGCGCCGATGCGCGCGGCGGGCATCGCCTGCCATCTGCTGGGCGGCGTTGTGCCCAACCCGCACATCGGCAAGGTGTACGAAGGCATTGAGATCGGCAAGCGCGAAGGCGTGGACTTCCTGCTGGCGGTGGGCGGCGGCTCGGCCATCGACACGGCCAAGGCGATTGCCTATGGCCTGGCAGAACCGGAATACGACGTCTGGGAGCTGTTTGCGCGCAAGCGCAAGGCCAGGGCCTGCCTGCCGGTGGCTTCGGTGCTGACCATTGCCGCGGCGGGCAGCGAGTCCAGCAACAGCTGCGTCATCACCAACGAAAAAACAGCGCTGAAACGTTCGTACAATGACAATATCTCCCGCCCGAGGTTTGCGGTGATGAACCCCGAACTGACGCTGACGCTGCCCGACTACCAGACCGAAAGCGGCTGTGCCGACATCATGATGCACACGATGGAACGGTACTTTACCTCCAAGGGCAACATGGAGCTGACCGACGCCATTGCCGAAGCGCTGCTGCGCACCGTGATCAAAAATGCGCAGATCCTGCACAAAGACCCGGGCAATTATGACGCCCGCGCCGAGATCATGTGGGCCGGTTCGCTGGCGCATAACGACCTGACCGGCTGCGGCAACGGCGGCGGCGACTTTGTCACCCACGAACTGGAGCACGAGATGGGCGGCATGTTTGACGTGACGCACGGCGCCGGGCTGGCGGCTGTCTGGCCCAGCTGGGCGCGTTATGTCTGCGCCAGCATCCTGCCGCGCTTTGTGCGCTACGCCGTCAATGTTATGGGCGTGGAGCCCGGAGCAACCGACGCCGAGACCGCCGAAAAAGGCATCCGCGCCATGGAAGATTTCTACCGCAGCATCGGCATGCCCACCAACATGCGGGAGCTGGGCATCGCCCCCACCGACGCGCAGCTGCGCGCCATGGCCGCCAGCTGTGCGCAGGCCTGCGGCGGCAGCAAGGGTTCGGCTCGCGTGCTGTTTGAGGAAGATATGTACAACATTTATAAAATGGCGCTGTAAAATACAGGGCGCTTTGCCCCGCGGCCGCTGGCCGCGGGGCTTTTGTGTGCCCCAAAGCCCGGCAGCCGTGCCGGCCGCAAACGGGCCCGGGCCGCCTTACACCTGCCAAACGGCCGCCGGTTGGCAAAAACAATGACAAAAATACTTGTATATTCTGCACGTTTCGGTTATAATTATCTGTATGTCTGGGTATAGGCCGGCCGCGGCCGGCGGCGTGCGCAGCAGGGAAAGAACAGATAGATTTTCAGAGAGGGGAACGCCATATGTCTGATTATTGCAAGATGACGAAGGAACAGCTGGCGGCAGAAAAAGCGGCGCTGGAAAAGTCCTATAAAGACTACAAGGCGATGGGCCTGAAGCTGAACATGGCCCGCGGCAAGCCGGGCCCGCACCAGATGGACCTGGCCATGGAACTGTTGAAGATGGACGATTACACCACCACCGCCGACGGTACCGACGCGCGCAACTACGGCAACCTGGAAGGCCTGTATGAGGCGCGCCAGCTTTTTGGCGAGATCATGGGCGTCAAGCCGGAAAACGTCTTTGTCGGCGGCAACTCGAGCCTGGAACTCATGTACAGCCTCATCAACATCGGTTACTGCTTCGGCTTCCAGGATTCTCCCTGCCCGTGGTCGCAGGTCGAACACCGCAAATTCCTGTGCCCCGTGCCCGGGTATGACCGGCATTTCCGCATCACGGAGGAATTCGGCTTTGAGATGATCAATGTCCCGATGAGCGAGACCGGCCCCGATATGGACATGATCGAAAAGCTCGTGGCCGAAGACCCCACGATCAAAGGCGTCTGGTGCGTGCCGCAGTATTCCAACCCCGACGGCTATACTTACAGTGATGAGACGGTCCGCCGCTTTGCCGCCATGAAGACGGCCGCGCCGGATTTCAAGATCTTCTGGGACGAGGCTTACATCGTCCACCACCTGACCGACGAGATCATCGAGACGCCGGTGCTTCTGGAGGAGGCCGCCAAGTACGGCCATGAGGACCGCGTCTTCATGTTCACCTCCACCAGCAAGATTACCTTCCCGGGCGGCGGCGTTTCGGCGTTTGCCTGCAGCGATGCTTCGATGAAGGAAGCCTGCAAGCGGTTTGAGGTCAAGATCATCAGCTATGACAAGATGAACCAGCTGCGCCATGTGCGCTTTTTGCGCGACAAGGCGGGCGTTCTGGCCCACATGCTCAAGCATCGCCGCCGTCTGGTGCCCTGCTTTGACGCGGTCAAAACGACGTTTGCGCAGGAGCTGACCCCCTGCGGGGATATCGCCCGCTGGACCAACCCCAAGGGCGGCTATTTCATCAGCCTGTATGTCATGCCCGGCTGCGCAAAGCGCGTGGCCCAGCTGTGCAAGGAAGCCGGTCTTGTGTTGACCGGCGCCGGGGCGGCTTTCCCGTATGGCCGCGACCCGGAGGATTCCCACCTGCGCATCGCGCCGACCTACCCGAGCCTTTCGGAGGTGGAGACCGCTTCGCTGCTGCTGACGGTCTGTGTGCGCCTGGCGGTCGTGGAAAAACTTTTGGCGCAGCAGGCGTAAGGCTGTAAAATGTAATCCTGCCCATGGGGGCATTTTTGGGAGGTACCTATGAACAAGAGAGGGAAGGCATGGCATTTTGTTGCCGTGGCGTTTCTGATCATACTGTTCTCGCTGTCGGCTCTGCTGGGCTTCAGCTACCAGTATGGCGACATCAAGACCACCTACATCAAAGGCGCGCAGGACATCCGCTTCGGCATCGACATCCGCGGCGGCGTGGACGTGACGTTCATGCCGGCAGACGATATGGACGCGACCGATGAACAGATGGTGGCGGCCCGTACCGTCATTGAAGACCGCCTTGTCGGTCTCGGCATCACCGATTACGAGGACTATGTCGACTATACCCGCGACCGTATCATCGTGCGTTTCCCCTGGAAGCGTGACGAGACCGACTTTGACCCGCAGAGCGCCATCGACGAGATCGGCGCCACGGCGCACATGGTCTTCCGCAAGGGCAGCACGGCCGACGGCGAGGAGATCCTGACCGGCGAGGACGTGGAGTCCGCCATGGCCGGGTACGACCAGACCGAAGGGTATGTCGTGCAGCTCGACTTTAACGACAGCGGCGCGCAGAAGTTTGCCGACGCCACCACCGAGCTCGCGCCGGACAGCGGCACCATCAGCATCTGGCTGGATGATGAAAACATCAGCACCGCCACCGTTGAAGCCGCCATCACCAACGGCAGCGCCATCATCCGCGGCGATTTCACGCAGGAGGAAGTCACGACGCTGGCCAACCAGATCAACTCCGGCGCGCTTCCGTTCGCGCTTTCTGCGGAAAGCTATTCCACCATCAGCCCCACGCTGGGCACCCGCAGCCTGGAAGTGATGGTGCTGGCCGGTGTGATCGCTTTTGTGGCAGTCGCGCTTATCATGATCCTGCGCTACCGGCTGCCCGGCACCATTGCGGTGCTGTCGCTGCTGGGCCAGGTTGCGGCCACGCTGGCCGTCGTGTCCGGTTACTTCCCGGTGTTTTCCGGTTCTACGCTGACGCTGCCCGGCATCGCGGGTATCATTCTAGGCATCGGTATGGGCGTGGACGCCAATGTTATCACGGCCGAGCGTATCCGTGAGGAGCTTGGCAAGAAAAAGACGCTGGACGGCGCCATTGCCAACGGCATGAAGATGGGCCTGACCCCGATCATTGACGGCAACGTGACCATCGTGATCGTGGCGGCCATCCTCATGGGCGCGTTCGGCCCGACCGACGGGTTCTGGGCCACCGTGTTCAGCCCGGTGTTCCGCTGGTTCGGCGCCTCCACGGCCGGCACGGTCTATTCGTTCGGCTTTACTTTGCTGACCAGCGTGCTGCTGAACTTTGTGTTCGGCGTGTTTGCCACCCGCGTGATGCTGCGCGGCGCGTCCCGCTTCAAAGCGCTGCGCAACCCCTGGCTGTACGGCGGCGCCAAGAGCGGCGAGACCCCGCCGTATAAGGTCCCGCACATCAATTTCGTCGGCAACCGCAAGAAATATTATGCCTTCTCCGGCGTGCTGATCGCGGTGGTCGTGCTGTTTTCGTTCGTGTTCGGCGTCAAGATGGACGTCGAGTTCAAGGGCGGCACGATGCTGACGCTCGGCTACCAGAATGAGATCGACCTGGAAGCGGTGGAAACCACCATTGAGACGGCGACCGGCCAGACCGACCTGACGCTGCAGACCGGTACCGACATTGCCGGGAACCAGACCCTGACCGTCACGATGCCAGGCAGCGACAACATGACCACCGAAGAAGTGGGGGCGCTGCTGACGACGCTGAACGAGCAGTATCCCGACAATGCCTTTGACGAAAACGAGATCAACAACGTCAACCCGACCATCGGCAAGGAGTTCCTGCTCAAGAGCGTTGTGGCGGTCGTCACGGCCTGCCTGCTGATCCTTGTCTATGTGGCCTACCGCTTCCGCAAGGTGGGCGGTCTGGAAGGCGGCGCAACGGCCATCGTGGCGCTGCTGCATGACCTGATCATCGTCTACGGCGTCTTTGTGCTGCTGCGCATCCCCCTCAACGGCAACTTCATTGCCGCCATGCTCACGATCCTGGGCTACTCAATCAACGATACCGTCGTTATCTACGACCGTATCCGTGAGAACAGCGCGCTATATGGCAAGCGCCAGATGAGCCGCGGCGAGCTGGTCAACCTTTCGATCAACCAGAGCTTCGGCCGTTCCCTGATGACCTCCATCACCACCTGTGTGGCGTTGGGCGTCGTCTGCGTGGTGTCCATCGTTTTCAAGCTCGAGAGCATCTTTACCTTCGCCCTGCCGCTGCTGTTCGGCATGATCAGCGGCGTATACAGCACGGTCTGCATCGCCAGCCAGCTCTGGCTGGACTGGCAGCAGCGCAAAAAACAGCCGGCCCGCAGGAAGTAAACCATCCATAAGACAGGAGGAGCCCGCATGAAATGTCCTTTTTGTGGAGCGATCGACTCCAAGGTCATCGATTCCCGCCCGACCGAAGACGGCGAAAAGATCCGCCGCCGCCGCGAATGTCTGAGCTGCAAAAAGCGGTTCACGACCTATGAGATCGTGGAGACCGTGCCGCTGATGGTCGTCAAAAAAGACCATTCGCGCGAGGTGTTCGACCGGCAAAAGCTGCTCAACGGCATGCTGCGCGCGTGTGAAAAGCGTCCGGTCAGCTTCCAGCAGCTGGACGCTGCGGTCAGCCGCATTGAACAAAAGCTGATGAACTCCTATGACCGCGAGGTCTCCTCGATTCACATCGGCGATCTGGCGATGGAGGAACTCAAACAGTTGGATGATGTCGCCTATGTGCGCTTTGCCTCTGTCTACCGCCAGTTCAGCGATGTAAACACCTTTATGGAAGAGCTGAAGGATATGCTGGATTCCCGCGCCAAACAGGCCGGGACCACGGCCGCATCCGAACAGTAAGGTACTGAAAAACGCCGCCTCTGCACAGCAGGGGCGGCGTTTTTTGCTGCCTGTTTACAAATGCCACACAGCGGGCAGACTGTAAGGCAGGGGAGGTGTGAAAGCGTATGGAAGACAACCGAAAGTTGAGCCGCAGTATGGAGGAAAACATCGCCTGCCTGCGGGAGATATTTGGCGCGTCGACGGATTTTTACACAAAGGAGTTTTGCGTCGGGCAGGTCCGGTGCAGCATTGCGCTGTTTACGGGCCTGTCCTCGCCCGAAAAGCTGACCGTTATGGCGCTTTCGCTTTTGGAGCAGGAACGGGTCTTTTTCACGGACGGTGAAACGCTTGCCAGCCATCTGCTGACCCAAAGCTGTATCCCGGCCGAGGGGACGCCGGTCACGACCTGCGGGGAAATGATCGAGCGGCTGGCGAACGGCCTGGCCCTTTTTCTGATCGACGGCAGCGCCAGGGCCGTGGCGCTCTCGACCCAGGAGATGCCGCAGCGCTCGGTCGCCGCCCCGGACGGCGAAGGCAACATGCACGGCCCGCAGGAATCTTTTACCGAACAGCTGCGGGTCAACATCTCGCTGCTGCGCCGCCAGTTCCGCAACGGCGCGCTGGTGGCCGAGCTGCACACCGCCGCCACCCATGCCCGCACCGAATACTGCCTGTGTTATGACCGGGAGCGCGCGGCGGCCGATACCGTAAAAACGCTGCGCAAAGCGCTGGAAAATGTGGAGCTCCCGGTCCTGCTGGACAGCACCTATTTTGCTTCCTTCCTCAAACAGGACAAGCTCAACCTGTTCCCGGCAGCCGCCTACACGGTGCGCCCGGCCACCGCCTGCGCGCGCCTGTGCGAAGGGAAAATCGTCATTCTGGTGGCGGGCAGCCCCTGCGCAATGGTGGCGCCCAGCTTTTTCGCGGAACACTTTGAGTGCCTGGACGATTATTCTTCCGGTGCGGTATTCGCCGGGCTAATCCGCCTGCTCAAATACCTTGCCTTTGCGCTGGCCGTGTTCGGGCCGGGGCTGTATGTGATGGCGCTGACCTTTGCGCCGGAGATCATCCCGGTCGATATGTTGTCCACGCTGGCGGCCGCAGAAGCGCAGACGCCGCTGCCGCCCATGCTCGAGATGCTGACCGTGACGCTGCTTCTCGAGATCGTGCGCGAAGCCGGGCTGCGCGCGCCCAAATCCATCAGCCACACCGTCAGCATTGTGGGGGCGCTTATCATCGGTGAGACGGCGGTCACGGCCGGGATCGTCAGCGTCCCGGTGCTGACGATGGCGGCGGCGGCGACCATCGCGACGTTGGCGGTGCCTTCGCTGTACGAGCAATCCATTCTGTTCCGCTTTGCGGCTATCGTGCTGGGGGGATTGTTCGGCGTGCCGGGCATGGCCTGCTGCGCCATGCTGGTGCTGGCCATGGCCTGCGGCAGCGAACCGTTCGGGTATGACTATCTCTATCCGCTGATGCCGCCGGGCCCGGCTGCCTGGCGGGATGGATTTGTGCGCAGCATCTGGTCGCGGCTGGCCCGGCCGCCCAGGCCGTGACAGGGCAGGAGGGGCGGCCATGAAACGAGAAAACCCGGACCTGTATGCGGCTTTGCTGCTGGGAATTCTGCTGCATACGCTGCTGTGTGCGCAGGCCCGCTACGGCGCGCGTGCCGGGCTGTTGGCCCTGCCGTTCAGCGCAGCCGCTTTGACGCTGGCGGCTGTGCTGTTTGCCCGCGCCTGGCGGCAGCTGGAAGACCTGCGCGCCCCGCGCTGGGGGCTGGCGGCCGTGCTGGCGGCCGGCTCTGCATTTGAACTTCTGCGGTTCTGGCAGCTGATCCAAACGGCATACGGCGGCGCGGTGACAATGCTGGGCGTCTGCCTGATGCTGTTGTTGCCGGTTGTCTACCTGCGGCGGGTGTCCGCCATTGCGCAGACGGCCAACGTGGTTCTGTCATTGGCGGCTGTGGCGGGCGTGGTGCTGCTTATCTCCCTTGCAGGGGAGCTGCGGCCGGCCAACCTGCAGCCCGGGTACCCCGGGCAGGCGGGGTGGCGGCAGGCGCTTTTGTGGCAGTGCAGCCTGTACCCGGAATTTCTGCTCCCGGCGCTGTGGCCGGACCCAGATAAGCGCGGCCCGCATACGGCCGCGCGCCTGGCTGTGTGCGGAACGGTCTTTTCGGCAGCGGTGCACCTGATCCTTGAACTTTATGCAGGGGCCGGGGCGCGGCTTCTGCCTGTGCCCGTGCACACGGCTGCACAGGCCGGGACACTGTCGCTGTTCAAACGCCTGGAATGGCTGCAGCTGATCCTGTGGTCCATGATGGTCACGGTCAAGCTGGCGCTGTATCTGTATGCCGCGGTGCGGCTGTTGGGCGGGCGCGGAAATAAGAAGGAAAACAATGCGGTCGGTCTGGACCGTTTCCCGTGCTATTTCCTTTTGATGGCATTCCTGTGCGCGGCGTGGCGCAAAGCGGATACGGAAACATTTTTTATTTGGCAAAGCCGCCTGCTGTGGCTGTTTGCGGTGGCGGTCATCCTGGGGGGAGGTTTGCAGTATCTATGCGGTCGAAAAAAGCGCTGTTAATGCTGGCGGCCATGTTTTTGCTGCTAACCGGCTGCGCCGCGCCGCTGCTTTCAGAGCGTGCCGTTGTGCGGGCGGTCTGTTTCAGGGGGGCGGCGCAGGCGGCCCGCGTTAGCCTTGTGCTGGAAGCAGCCGGGCAGGAGGACACATTTCAAACCGTCACTGGCCGGGGGAGCAGCTATGCGGCCGCGCTCAAGGATGCCGAGCGCCAGCTGGACGGCGCGGTTTTTTACGGGCTGATGGACCTTGCGTTGCTGCCGCCGCAGGCAGGGTGGGAACAGGCCGTGGAGATCGGGCAGCTGCTGGCGGATACGGCGCTGCCGGCCCCCAGGATCGACGTGTTTTTGTTGAGCGCGCAGACCGTTTCGGAAAAAGCGGATGCGCTTTATGCGGAGATCTGCACAGCCCGCAAAAAGTACGGCGTATCCAACGGTCTGCAGCAGCTCTTTGCCCGGGAAAACGAATGTGCCCTGCCGGTTTGGCAGGGCACGGAGTTCGGGTTTGGGTTTCTGCGGCAGGGCAGAGCGGCGACTGTTTGGGCAGAGCCGCTGACCGCCCAGCTGGCGGCGGTCCTGTGCGGGCAGGCGGACCGCTTTGACTGCGTTTTGCCCGGGCAGGACTTTTCGCTTGCCTGCAAAGCGGGCGTCTACCGCCAGGCCGGGGCAGGCGGCGTCTGCCTGCAGCTGACGCTGCGCGACGCGCAGATCGACGCGCTGGGGGCAAGCGAAGACGGGCAGGCGGCCGTTGAACGGGCGCTGCAGCACGCCTTCGCCGAGATTTGCACACAAACGGATACGGCCGAAAGCGGCCTGCTGCAGCTGCAGGCATGGCAGTTTGCAGAAGATGGCAGGACAAAGACGCCTTCGGTCCGCCTGATGATCCAAACGGAGCAGGGATGACTTATTCGTCCGCGCCGGTCAGCGTGGTGGGGCGGTCGATATAAACGACGCGCTTATCGGCAATAAAGGTCTGGAAATTATACAGCACAAGGACCTCGTCATACCCTTCGGCCTCGATGGTCGAATCAAGACCGTAGGAGAAATTGCGCAGGTCCACAACGCCGATCTTGGCGTAGTTGGCGGTCAGGTAAGGCACAAAGCTGTTGGCATAGCTGTCCTTGATGACCAGAATGCTGCCTTCGCCGTCGCCCTCAATGGTCGAATACCCGTTGTTGCCGTCCAGGAACGCGGCGTATTTGTCGCGGGTGGCAAACTTTTCGGTGTTGATGAGCGGCTCGGTATACAGCGGCGTGTAGGCGGCTTCGCCGTCGATCTGGTAGACCGTCATCGGGTTGTCGAGCGGGTAATAGGTGATATGGTCCGGCTGTACGTCCCAGCGGCGGGCGGCTGAGTAGTGCGTGCCGTAGAAGTCCTCGACGGTAGCGGTCTCGTGGGCGGCGGCATCAAACGGGGTCAGCCCTTTCAGCGCGCAGAACTGCTGATAGGCAAGATAGGCGCCCTGCGGCGTCCAGTGGTGGTCGGTTTTAAAATACAGATATTCGTCCTTGGCCGCTGTGAAGACGGGGCGCAGGTCGATCACCTGGGCGGCGGCGCCGACCTGGGCGAAGATATCGTCCAGCATCGCGTCTTCGTCGGCCATCGGCGCGCCGGCAGGCAGCATCTCCGGGTAGATGACGCTGGCCGAAGGCGCGAGCAAAAACGTCACACGCCCGGGGTGGCGCGCAGCGAACGCGGTCACAGCGTCCAGGTTTTTCTGCAGCTGTGCCTGCGTTTCCTGTGATACGGTGAACAGTTTGGTGAACATCCAGCCGTCTTTGCCCAGCAGGATATCGCTCTCTTCGGTTTTGGCAAACAGCAGGCTGTTGACGGCGCTTTCCAGGTCGATCCAGAAATCGCGGAAGGCGACCTGATCCTGCAGATACGTTGCGAGGTCGTCTGCCCACTGCCCGTTCAGCAGCGTTTTGGCGCTGGGGGCGGGCAGCTGCGCAAGGCGGCGGTTTTCCAGTTCAGAGGTCTCCCGCTTGGGCGAGAACACATTGTAGACGGCAAACCCGAAGATCAGCAGGATGAACAGTGCGAGCAGCGCGCCTGCGCGCGGCTGGGGGCGCTTTCCGGCTTTGCGGTAAACTTGCTTTTCCATAACGTTCTGCCTCCTTCCCTCAGAAATCAGCATACAGGGCGGCTGAACCGGTGGAGGCCACCACAAACGCGACGCACAGCACAAGCAGCGCGGCAAAGATCAGCAGCCGCAGCGGCAGGGCGCGGCGCGTCTTTTCCCACAGCCAGTCGGGCAGCGGTGTCGAGCAGACGCACCCCAGCGCCAGCAGCACGCCGTAATTGCGCAGGAAGTACAGCGCCGAGACCCCGCCCTGCGGGATGAACAGGCGGCTGACGAGCAGCGCCAGCGGCGCGCCGGGCTGGTTGGCGGTAAAGATGCCCCACCCCAGCACGACAAAGAACAGCGTATAGATGCGCGGCCAGACCTTGCCTTTCTGCAGGTGTTTGAGCAGCAGGTTTTTCTCAATGACAAGAAGAACGAAGTAATACAACCCCCAGCAGAGGAAGTTCCAGTTCGCGCCGTGCCAGAACCCGGTCAGCGCCCAGACGACCATCATGTTGAACACCTGGCGCGCCGCCCCGCGGCGGTTGCCGCCCAGCGGGATATAAATATAGTCGCGGAACCACAGCGACAGCGTAATATGCCAGCGCCGCCAGAAATCGGTGATGCTGGTGGCCATGTATGGCAGGTTGAAGTTGGCCGGGCAGGTAAAGCCCATCATCTGGCTCAAACCGTTGCTCATCTGCGAATAGCCGGAAAAATCGAAATACAGCTGCAAAGAATAGGCAAGGATGCCCAGCCAGGCCAGCGGCAGGGAAGCGTTGGCAAGGCCGATGCCGTCCGCGGCGATGATATCGGTCCACAGCGCGCCGATCGAATCGGCAAGGATGACCTTTTTCGCCAGGCCGAAAACAAACTGCGCCGCGCCCTCCTCGGCCTGGCGCACTGTACAGCGCCCGCGCGTCGTGTGCAGGGCCGGGGCCATGTCACGGTAACGCACGATCGGCCCGACGATCAGCTGCGGGAAAAAGATAACGTAGGCGGCAAAGTTGATCGGGTTGCGCTCCGGTTCTGTCTTGCGGGTGTATACGTCCGCGACATAGCTGATGAGTTTGAATATGTAATAGCTGATGCCAAGCGGCAGTACAGACAAAAACGTCAGGGAGGACAACCCCAGCCCGGCGATTTGATTGAGCGTATCGATCAGGAAATTTGTGTATTTGAAAAAGACCAGCGCGGCCGCGCTGACGGCGACGGCCAACACCAGCACAAGCCTGCGCCCGCCTGCCTGGCGCCGCCCCAAAAACAGCCCGGCCAGATAGTTGACCAGAACCAGCACGGCGATTAGCGGCAGCCAGGTGATGCCGGCCCAGCAGTAAAAGAGGATGCTTTCCAGCAAAAGGACCGCGTTTTTGGCGCGCCCGGGCGCAAGATAATACAGCAGCAATGCCAGCGGCATAAAACAGAACAAAAACACGACGCTGTTGAACACCATATCATGGGCCATGGGCAGCTCCTCCTTCACAACACGCAAACAAAACGTACCGCAAAAAACATGGCAGACTGCGCCCGGCCGCGCCGGGCCTGCAGTGCAGACCACGGACGGGGCGGGCGGCAGCCTGCCTTATGATTCCTTTTCAGATCAGGCCAGCGCGCCTTCGATCGCCGTGTCGATCTCGCTGTAGTCAGGACCGGCCACACCGGCAATGACCATAACGACGAAATCGCCGTCGACCACGATGCGGGCGTCCTGCGCCTTGGCGACCTTGTCGGCAAACTCGGCGTACAGGTTGCTGCTGGCGGATTCCTTGTAGGCTTCCAGCTCGGCTTTCACCGCATCGGCCGCGCCGCTCTTGGCCTGAATCGCCAGAACGAGCGCGCAGTCGGCCTGGTCGTTGGTGACATCGCCCTGGAACGCAATAATGTTATCCAGCGTCAGGCCGATCTCGTTTTCCAGGGAGAAATCATCCAGCGCACGGGAATTGGAGACCGGGTTGACTGCCTCGACCGCCGTGACGATGGCTTCCAGCTTGGCCGTGTCGGCGGTGTCGGCGGCCGCGTCCTCCTCGGCGGGGGCGGCTTCGCTGCTGGCAGCCGGTTCGCTGGAAGCGGCGGAATCGGTGCTCTCGGCAGGCGTGCTGGAGGAGGCGGCGTTGCTGCAGCCGGCCAGCAGGGTAAGCGCCAGCGCAGAGGCGCACAGGACAGACAAAAGCTTCTTCATGAGGAACTCTCCTTTGGTTGTGTTGGATCGCTTGGGGGATACTGCAGGCGGTGTCGGTAGTATTTCTGGAACACCGGGCCGCTATACTTTTCCGCACAAAAAGGGAAAAGAACATGCGCGCAGTATACCTTAATACAATACACTATTTTCCATACTTTTTCAAGGGCTGAAACCGGGCGAAAAGATGGAAAGAATGTAAATTTTGCATGCGGCGGCCGCACGCCGCCCAAGGCTTGACAAGGGTGGGACACGGGCTTTATACTTTCAGTAGGTTAAAAGATATGGGGACCGGTATCCATGCGGTATACAAAAGCAAAAGAAGTTGCCCTGCTGGGTGTTTTGTTCGCGCTGGCCATGGCCCTTTCGTTTATGGAATCGGCGCTGACGCCGCTTTTGGGGCTGCTCCCGGCAATGAAGCTGGGGCTTTCCAATGTGGTGGTCATGTTTGCGCTGCTGTTTTTGCCGCGCAGGCAGGCGCTGCTGCTCGCTATTTTAAAAGCCGTGTTTGCGCTGTTGACGCGCGGCGTCACGGCAGGTTTTTTGTCGCTGTGCGGGGGCGGGGCTTCCTTTGCGGTGCTCTGCCTGCTGCTGGCGTGGCCGCGGCCGGTGACGGGCTTCATTTTCTCCGTGTGCGGCGCGCTGGCGCACAATATCGGGCAGCTGTGCGGGGCGGCGGTTTTGCTGTCAGACCATATGGCGCTTGCCTATGCCCCGGTGCTGCTGTGCGCGGGGACCGTGGTCGGCTCTTTGACCTGGGCGGTATCGCGGGCGGTGTTCCCGGCGCTGCGCCGGGTATGGAAAAGTGAGGAAAAGAGGGAAGGCAATGTTATATTTTAAGATATAATCTTAAAATATTTTGCTTTTCATGTTGACATATGATAATTTTCGTGCTATGATGGTCTCAAGGCACAAGAATGTGTCTTAAACAAAAAAACAAACAGCGATTCGGAGGTATTACAAATGGCTAAGTATGTTTGCACCGTCTGTGGTTATATCGCGGAAGGCAGCATCCCGGAGTTCTGCCCGGTCTGCAAAGCGCCCGCTTCCAAGTTCATCGAAAAGAAAGACAACACTTATGTGACCGAGCATGTCGTCGGCATCGCGAAGGACGCCCCGGAGGATATCATCCAGGGCCTGCGCGAGAACTTCAACGGTGAATGCAGCGAAGTCGGCATGTATCTGGCCATGAGCCGCGTGGCTGACCGCGAAGGCTACCCGGAAATTGCCGAAGCCTGGAAGCGCTACGCGTTTGAGGAAGCCGAGCACGCCGCCAAGTTCGCGGAGCTGCTGGGCGAAGTGCTGACCGACAGCACCCAGAAGAACCTGCAGATGCGTGTGGACGCCGAGTGCGGCGCCTGCGCCGGCAAGATGGACCTGGCCAAGAAGGCCAAGGAGC